>Ga0315915_1004442_pt1 | contig 17720 bp, 11 predicted proteins | sample MpolbnodulesMG_FD_207738 | JGI IMG/M metagenome (GOLD analysis project Ga0315915, IMG submission 207738) | Medicago polymorpha root nodule microbial communities from Los Angeles, California, United States - branched nodules | ecosystem: Host-associated > Plants > Roots > Nodule | place: USA...
GGATTTGAGAGGTTATCTCAAGCATCATAGTGGAAAATCTCACAAGATTGTGAGGAGTGGACTAGCCCATATTGGGTGAACCACTATAAATCTCTGTGTGTTCTTTCTCTCTTCTCTATACTCTTTTATTATAGTATACACAACACACACTTACACATTTACTTTATTAAACAGTTTTTATGTATGAACTTCAGAACATTCTGAAGTCAGAATATTAACTTAACACTACCAAGTAAACTACTTGAGAATTGTTTTTAAGTTTCAGGATAATTTTTAAAGGGTCACAATTCAAACCCCCCCTTCCTTGTGACTATTTTATCTACTTCACAAGCCTCTGCCTAACTCGTGATGTGCACTACAAGCCGCTAAACGCAAGATCATAAAGGAAGTTAGTTATGTTGAGTCTCGCATCAACTCGTGTCATATGCTATGAGTTGTGCATTACAAAGACAAAAGGAAACACGATGTGTACTCTCTCGTCGCAACATTTCCTCTTTTCTTTGGGTATCCATATGCCTTCAAAATTTGGTGTTGGTTACCTTCTGGCTTAAACATCGTCATTCAGTTCCGATCAATGGAAGATATTTGGCATTTTGATGGCAGGAAATCATATAGGATTCGATAAAAATTCACGAAGGGGGAAAAAATAGGAAAATGATCTTGAAACCATAGAAATTCACCCAAACCAAACAATGTTGTAACCGTGCTATGCTTTTTACAACTTTACCATGATTGATTCTTGGGGCATAGTCATTACAGACGTTTTTGTAAGCATAAATGGAGCAAGGAGTGAAAAAAAGAGAATGACCAAGAAGGGAGGTTAGCTATGTTGAGTCTCGCATCAACTCGTGTCACGCATTATGAGTTGTGCATTACTAAGACAAAAGAAAGTACGATGTGTACTTTCTCGTCGCAACTCGCGACATGAAGAGCCTACATCGTCGAATGACAGTTTGACAAAAGAAGCAAAACACTGGCCTATAAATAAAGATAACCTAGGTCAATGAAAAATACTTTTTGACAAGCAGACAAAGGTAGACACCCAATTTTAGAAGTTTATGAGCAACCAGAGCCATTCGGGAGGCAAGGAATCATCAATCGGTAAACCTTTATTTATGTTTTCCTTTTCATATTCAATAGTTTATGTTTAGGAATCAGAAAAATGCTAGCAACACACATTTTAACACAGACTTTTCAACACTCTTTTTGATTGGTTAAAATTCACATGAAACCCACCAAATTTATATGGGACCCACATGACTTGGTGAGACCCATGTTAATTTTAACCAATCAAAAAGAGTGTGTTGAAAAGTGTGAGTTAAAATATGTGTTGCTAGCATTCCTCTTAGAAAGCATAAGTAGCTAATTTTATAGGTTATGTGATGAAGGAGGAACTTCTCTGTAATTGCTTGGTTTTGTAACTTTTAACAATCCTTTGAATATAGTTGATTGCATTGATTTTATTCGGTTAATATTTATTCTTATTGTTTTTTATGGGTTTACGAATGTCAATGCAAACTGATCCATATCTCGATGACTACTAATCGTAGCTATGGAGCTTGATCTAATTTAATCGTTTAGTCTTTAATAGCTTTAGTAAAATTCTATTAATGCTTTGTGACAATTATTTGGCTTTCTAAACCTCCAATGATTATAGACTAACCGAACACATTAGGGTTTCAAAACTAGAGGAGAGCGATAGTGACAAAGACATTAAACTAACTTTTTTTTTATTTTTTTTATCAAATTTCTTAAAACCAAAGCAATCTGGACAACTGTATTCATAACATTTAGTTATCAAACTAACTACTATTTTTTTTTATTTTTTTTTTATCAAATTTCTTAAAACCAAGCAATCTGGACAACTGCATCCATAACATTTAGTTATCAAGTAATCTAGAGAATAGAATCCAACATGACCTTGTTATTCAATGAGGGACTTTAGCATCCTAAAGAAGTTCAATGTTTTCATTCATCCTCCAAGGACTCTCATCATCAAGGAAGTAATTTGGCAACCTCTAATCGTAAATAAGATAAATTGTGGTGGCATATTTAGATCCATTGCAACCTCATTCTCTTGTGGTGGCATATTTAGAAATTATAAAGCTGAATTTATTTATTGTTTTGCTAAAAATATTGGTATAGGTTCTTCTTCCTATGATGAGTTATTAATATTATCTGATGCTTTGAGAATAATTGATATTGTTGCTCATTATGGTTGCCATAACCTGTGGATGGAGAGAAAATCTTCCTTGGTGGTTCATGATTTCTAATATTCTTCTCTTCTATTGAACCTAGGTCAGGAATCTTCAATTAAGTTTTCACTTTTCTAACCGGAATTAGTATATTTTATTTGCTAGAGCTGTTTGCCAAGAGATCAGAAATTCCTTTTGTATGATTAGGTTTAACGTTCTCAAACGTTCTTAAGAATATAAGTCTTACTTTGTTAGACGTCGTGAGTATAATAAGCCTCAAATAGTTTTTTCCCCCTTCTAGGAACATGGTCTATCCAACAAAGAAATAAAAGAGATTCAAAAAATCTTAATCTTTGTCATCAATATCTTTCACGCCCTTTATTTTATTCACAACAACCCTCGATTTTGCCCCTTTATTTGAACTATTTTATCATCTTTACCATTTTTATTTAAATTTTAAATTAACTTTTTTTGTCAAGTAGTCTGGTGGCCAGAATTCACCATTTTCAAGGTGAATAAGTGGGGTGTCCAGGGTTCGAACCCTTGCCCCTGCATATAACAATGCATGTCCCTGCCAACTGAGCTATATATGCTCACGGGGACAATTAAAAAATTATTTAAATTCCATTAAAATAGAAAAACTCCACACTATGAAAAATATTATTTTGACCTTATATAAAAAATGTTGTGTTGCATCGTAACATTTTTTCTTTCAATTTTACCCTTCACTTAATTATTTTTTACCATTTTATCCTTCCTTACTAATGAAAACAACTACGGAGGTTGGCCTCTATACGGGGTACTCAGTTGGGTGATCAGAAAATATTCTCATCTCCCATTTACAATTTGCGGGTGACACTTTATTGGTGGGAGTAAAGAGTTGGGTGAATGTCAGATTAGTTAAAACAGTTCTTAATCTTTTTGAATCGACATTGGGCCTTAAGGTTAATTTTAACAAAAGTATGTTGGTCGGTGTCAATGGAGTTGATTCGTGATTGTCCGAGGTAGCTTCGATTTTAAACTGAAAAATGGGTCACTTACCTTTCCTTTATTAGAGGTTTCCTATTGTTGGTGACTCCCGTAAGTTGAATTCATGAAAAAATTTATACGGACTAAACTTGAAATTTGAAAATTTTACAGGGACCAAAAACATGTTTAACCCTTAAAATTATTATAAATAAAATACATTTTGTTAATTTTGCAGTCAATTCAAACCTTCTAGAATGACTCTCTTAAGGGATAATTCATGAAAAACAATAAAGAGGTGATTGAATTAAATATTTCATAAATTTAATCATACTAAATAATAATACTAATATTTTTTGAATCAATGTACCAAAAGAATATTAATAGTTTGATGCAATGTACCAAAGAAAAATACAGTAATAGTTTGAAGTATATTTTTAAGAAGGATACAAATATTTCAAGAAATTTTATCCTATCATATTATGGTGTTATTTGTGAGGGATAATGAATTCTATATAGAATTTGTAAAAAAAACTAATATTTTAATTCAACCATAGTTTTATTTTTATGGGTCTTGTTAACGAGTGCCCTAAGGGCACTCTTTAAGGATTATATATTAAGAAATTATTCATTGAAAAAGTATAATGTTTCAATTTTCGATGCATTGAATGCACAAGTTCCCATAAAAACTTACTATCTAAAGTCTTTAAAGAGTGCCCTAAGGACACTCGTTAACATTTCCCTATTTTTATTAATAAGTTTGATCGTAAAAATTACAATCTTTTTAAGTTTATAGAAATACATAGAATACATTCGTACGTGCAAATTTTATATTTCAAAATAAATTTCATACTAAATCAATTTATTATCCACTACAAAAAAAATATTATTCACTACCCACATAATAATTATTAAATTAAAGACCTGTTTTGGTCCTTGACAAAATATGCAGCGGTCGAGTTAGTCCTTGACCAAAAAGTGACCTCATTTAGTACGTTATGAAATTAAAACGGGTCAATTTAGTGCCTTCGTCGATATTTTTCTTCAACCGATTTTTTCCTTCCGTTCTGTGTTGTTTCAATTTCAACCTGACAAATCAATTATACTTAAGATGTATAAAATGGGAGGAATGTACATGACATAAGTTTGGTTTGCATGAAAGAAATAAAATTTAATAAAATCAAAGTTGTTCAGAATGATTATGTTGATTTCGACTCACTTATCTTTTAGTACTTTGTATTAGGTTTAGTGTCTACAAATGCTTACTTAGTTTCATGACGTTTGAAAAAAAACAACTAGGCAAATGTCTTGATTAGTATGAATCTTCTCCGGTTACAACCCCTAATGTTTTAGGCAAGTTTGTAACCTTTGAAGGTTTTAATGAGTACCAAAATCTTGTCACAAAAGCGGTAGTAGAATATATATAAAGTTATTACAGATGAAATGATTAAAATTAGGTCAAGCCCCGTAGGGTGAATATCCATTAAAATCTAGATCGATTTATGAACATTCGCAAATGCATATAAAACATTAATAACAAATATTAACTGAATCCTTCAAGAAAAAAAAAATATTAACTGAATAACACTAAGTTAATTGCAATTATGTTCAAAGCTAATCAACAAATTACATGGTTCAAACAATTATAGATAAGATCCTCTACTTAACTTAATCAAGAGAAATTAGTTATACATAAAGAAGAATACATAACATAGAAATTAAAATAACCATTACGACATTGCTCCTAAATTCTTCTTCCTTTCCGTTGACATGCAGATTCCTCCTCCTTTTGTTCTAAAACCCCCGATCTCCCTTTTTGTTATGCAAACCAAGATGAGATTTTGCGTTGCACATCTTTTTAAAAAAAAGGAAATTTTGGAATGGGTGGAATAAGGTAGCAGGGTAGTGATAGAAAAGTGTAGTACAAGTGAGCTTTGCTAGATATATGATAACTCTCGAAAGGCTCTTAAGTATCGTTCAGTAGCGAACGATAGTCAACTATCGGTGGGGGTATTTTGGAAATTTGGGGTGTTTATGAGCAATCTAAGGTGCCTAAAGAGACATTTTCAAAGGATAATTGGCACAAGCCTTTTATTCATGTACAATTACACCTATAATAGTTTTTCTTTTCTTTTCACACACCACACATTGAAGACAAGAAAGGGGAGGAGGTTTGAATTGTGTTGGTCTCTTTTTTATTTGATCTCTCTTAAGTGATAAAACAATTGCTGAAAGTAAACAAATAAAATGATAGAGATGACAGAGTGTATTTATCCTGGTTCATCCCACAATCCGAGATTACGTTCAGTCATCTAGAACTTCTGAGGGATTTTCCACTATAATCAAACTTGATTACAACAACCACACTAATAAGGGTGTATGTGAGCCGGTTTGGGTAGGGTTTGGCCAAATCCAATACCCAAACCATATACCGTACTCTAGTTTGGGTGAGGTAAAAACATGGCATAAAATTGTATTAGAATCAAAATACTCAGAAAGTGCAACATGCCAGATTAGTCAAAGTCTTGGCACAATAAAATAGCAAATGTTCAAGAGACAAATTGCAACAAGCAAGTCAACATACACCAAAATCATGTCTCATCAAATTACAAAAAAGAGGCCAAAACATAACTCAAAAAGAGCCCAAAACATAAAAAAGAGAGTCTTGATGTCATCGATAACATTCCCCACAATTCAAACGAGTCCAAACTTTATCGTTGATATTCTCCACCTTCACCAAATAGTGATAATAAAAATTAATGCATTCGTTCATATACTAACAATCTGTTAAGAGGCATAAACAACAAAAACTAATCAATCAACAAGATAATATGTACACTGCGTATGTTATATATACTACATTGTCACATGCTAATTTTCGGCCCCATTAATGACATAATATCATATGACATTTTTTGCTATGTTTTTAGTACTTTTTTTTGCATTTGAAGACAAATAAGTTGAGAGATAGAAGAGTTGTCAATGGTTTGAGGAACATATTGTATTGTTTTCACTTGAGTTGTTGTAATTCTCTTTTGTCCTAGATCATGAAACTTCATAGGTGTTTTGAGTGTTTTGTAGTGAGAAAACGAAGAGGTAAAATCTAGCATACTAGAGTTTCAAGAAAAGGTGATCGAAAGTGTAGACATTTATAGGAAGGAGAGAAAAGACTAGAGGGGTATGAACACTTGTATCATCTCTTTAAGAGAATATCGTTAACACCTGAAACCATGAAAACTTTAAAACAAAAACCAGCCTGGCGGAAGAGTTGAAAGTTTTTCTTTATCATACATCAGCTAATGGAAGAAAAACCTGACATAAATTATCAAAGTAGGAAGAAGAATGAACGAAAGGCAAGGTTGAAGGAGGAAATGAACTTTGAGAAGTTAGTTGAGGGAATTAAAAAATTAGGGATTGAAATACCTGTTAAAGAAATTATGTCTCTGAGCCCTAAACTCATTAAAATACTCAGAGGGTTTGTTGTAGAAAAATCTAAACAAGACAGCAACATGGAGGACCTTAAAAGCATCAAGAATTTTTAAATGAAAAAGAAATACAAAAAGTAGAGAATCCTGGTTGTTTTAACCTCCCTGCTTCAATCAATGGGGTCTACATTGGTGAAGCTTTATGTGATTTAGGTTCTAGTATCAACTTACCAGGTTGATGCCAAAGAAAAAGGAAATACATCTAAAGATACATGCAAGATGATAGAGGAAGTTAGTTCACACCCATCAGTTGCTATGGAAGGGCCAAGGCTTACAAACACAGAGAAGGCAGATAGATGGGAAGCAAATGTTGTACGAGTTAGAGAAGAAATAGCGACGCTTGAAAAAATCCTTGGAAGAACAACCTGAAATTGCAGTAGGAAGCCATGTAATGCTTTGAAATCCTAGCAAGAATTTTCTCAAGGAGAATAATGGTGGGGCCCTGTAACAGTGCAATCCATCGGTTGCGATAGACGTTTTGTGATTTGGCACCCAAACACGGGGTTTACGGAAGTTCAAAGAAAGATCCAACTACGAGTAATGGAATAGGCCGATAAGCAAAAAGAAGAGGACGATACTTGGAGAGAGTCAACATGTTTTATAAACTTTGCTGATTGGATAGAATTCATGAAAGAATATGGAAACCAATATGGGCTAGCTTACTTCCGAAATTCAAGAGCACGATAACTTTTGAAGCTTGTTGCAGAAGATACTAAAAAAAAGTCACCATTGCAATTCTATATAGCATAACCGGTGAGATTTTGAGCCAAATATATATTCCAATATGTTTATACTTTTTTATTTTATTATGAAACCAAATGTTTTCTAATTCTTCCTTCTTGGAACGTCGTAAGTTTAACTAGGTTAACTTACCACACATGTTGTCGTTAGGGTTAATAGGATTTCTAAATCCGATTTCTTAAATCATAAGTAGACACTACATAACTGATGGAGAGGGATTCAAGGATTCCTTAATCGGCGTTAAATATATGAATCAACAACCTAATCTCGCTTTGGGCAGGGCAATCACACCCTGCAACCCTCTTTTAATCTCTTTTCTATTTACTCTTTAAATAAGTTTTTCTAATTGCGAAGTTGAGAAACAATACCTATGGAGACGATAAACTTACTACTGTTTTACTTGTTACGATTTGATGCACTTGCTAATTTCGCCCATCATAAAGCTTGATGATCATTGCTGAAGAATTCTCCGTCTTTGAATGCTTGATTGAATGTTGTGATATTCTTGATTATATACAGTCAGCGAATCAACCATCCATGTCCATGAATGATGCTCTTAATGAATTTTACTTAATTGCACAAGTTAAAACAATTCTTAGCCTAGAGTTATTGCATGCATCAGTGACATGTACTTGAGTCAAACACATGGTACAAATGATCTCAATCTAGAGGCTCTAACCATATAGTGTTTATTTCCACATAGCTTGACATTGATCTTGATCCATAGTCTTGTCTTTATCTATGACAGAGAGCTTCAATTCAAGGTCCAGAGTGTTGACCAAAGTCCAGAGTGTTCACTTGGTCCAGAGGTAGAACTTCATTTACTTAGAATTTTTTGCACATTTAAACGCACATTAGAGTATCCTTACAGTTATCATATGATTTGTTATCATACAAAAATATGGGCTTAACTTCTTTAATCATTTTTGGTATAACACATTTCCTATAGTAGAATATTTTGGTTCCTAAAGGAAGGGGTCATGGTAATACATAGTTTGGTCAGAGGTAAGTAAAGTTTGACTAACAATTGCTCCATCCAAAAATTGAATTCAGATTCTCCTAAACAACGTCCTTTGGTGGAGCTCATTAAGCACGTGAGTCAAATTGCTTGGTTATACCTACAATAAAATATGATATCATGTATTATTACACATAATTTATTATGCCTGCAGCGAATAATAAATTTATTTTGAACTTTTTTTTAACATAAATTTATATTGAACTATAAAAACCACATGTACAAATGTATTCTCTGTTTTTCTATAATGTTAAAAAGATTTTGGTTTTTACGTTAAAATTTATTTATAAAAATAAAATCATAGCTGGCTTAAAATAATTGGAAAAAATAATTTAAATTAAAAAATTTATTCTTGAGGGGAAAATTTATTCAATTTATTGTTTCCTCCTTCAAAAAAAAATAAAATTCAATTTATTGTTTCCCACAAATAACAATAATATGATATGGTAAACTTGACCGAAATGTTTGTCCTTTTTAAGAATAATTCTTCAAACTGTTATTTTTCTTTGGTACATTGTATCAAACTATTCTTTTTTGGGTACATTGATTCAAACTGTTAAAAAATTACTCTATTATATATGTAAAAAAAGAAACTATTATATTTACCTTTTGTATATATAACTAATATTTAAAAAATAAAACAGTACATGCATATACTGAATTTTAAGTAATTGCATTATATCTTAAAAATATAACTTATATTTGGTTTGACCAAAACATTAATTTATACTTAAACAGTTGGAATATATCTTTAAATCATGGCTTGGTGGTTATTTGCATGACAAGATTAAAGTTGTATGGCTTGTGACCGTATTGTCTAACAGGTGTAAGTTTAATGGTAATGTCTTTGTAAATTCATGGGACGAAATTCAAATCTCCCTTGAGATAGTTATGAAAAATAATCTTTAGTGTTACCGTTATTGACAATAATTTCTCAATCTCAAATTTATTTATTATTTATTTCACACACACACATATATTTATGACATTGACTCAAAAAAATGAGAAATATATACGATTTAATAAATTGATAGCGATTAAACTATTTTTTTCAATTTTACCATTTATATAAACTTATTTATTAACAATTTAATCCTTTTTTAATTAAGTAACCAAAATTTTCAAATATCTATACTTTTATTTTAAAAAAGGATAATAAGATTTGGTGTAACATATTTTCTTCCTGTTTTATCCTTCCATTAAACTTATTTTATTTATGATTTTATCCTTCTTTATCAATTGTAAAGCCTATCTCACCTAAAAATTTCAATTTCGTTAGATTGAATGTCTCCACATAGATTCAAACTCGAAACCTCGTAGTTCTATGTTAGTTTCAGATGGTTTACCACTTCAACTACATACAAGAAAAAAGAGAAAGAAAGATGGACATGTTAGTGGCCTTATATACAATGATAATATAAAATATCAGTAACTAATTTTTTTTTCTTAACTACTCTAAAAGAATGCCAGTCATAACTATATAATTAAAAAATATTTCTACCTTAAATCGGACACCAAGTTTAATTTATTTTTTTATTATTATTGAGTATGAGTAAATTTATGAAATTAATACAATTACCTTCTTTTTTTTTTTTTGCATGACTTATCCCTTAAGAGAGTCCTTCTAGAAATTCCAAAGGTCTAAGTAAACCCTATCTTGTAGAGGATATAAAAATAATTTTGACCCACCAATAGACGTGCCTCGGTTCATACCCTATGCCGTAATAGTTAATAAAATATATTTTATTTTAATAATTTTTAATATATATTAAATTTACTACAATTATTTATATATTAAATACAAACAAACCTGCTTTAAAGGGACATTGAGAAAATACGACATTGCTCGGTTATAGTAGCTGTGAATCGTGAGAATCTTGTCTGGAACGTACTAGGCACATTCAAAATTTGGTGTCTCGCGGGCAACAATGACTACTAGAAAGAACGCCACAGTATCTTCAAAGATAGAGCCAGCAGTAACACGATCTGCGTAAGTTCTTTCGTAATTACTTATAATCAATTTAAGAATTATGCATATTTTACTACTCTAACCTGTAACGAAAAAAATGTCATGAGTCTAAATTATTGTTCATTATTATAATAATTTTTTCAGGGGTATTGTAAACCAAACCAAAATAAAACCGTAAATTCATCCAGAAAAATTGAAAACTTCAAAAAACCGAATATTATTGAATTTGTTTGTATGTTGTGAAAAAATGTCAGAGGATTTCAGATCACTTTTTCAAGATCGAACCATACTGAACCGAATCACATAAATAAATTTTAATATTTTAATTTTATTTTTTATTACTATAATATATTGCATTAATGTATTGGTTTTTGGTTTTAAATTTTTTTAACAGTAGTACTTATTAATTTGATTTAATCCATATTTTTGCAATTTCATAAGTTCCAAACATAATCGATAATTTTCATTTCATAATATTAATTTCTAATATTTTTAATATTATATTATCCATCAAATCAATTATTTTACAATTGAATATGATTATCGTTGTCCTCGTGAGCATGACGAAGCTGGTAGAGACAGTGCATTGTTTTATTTGATTTTTTTACAAATGGGACAATGTATTGTTATATGCAGGGATCAAAGTTAGAACCATGGACACCTCACTTATTCAACTTAAAAAGTGAATTTTAACCACTAGAATACTTGACAAAAAAAAAATTATCGTTGCTAAAATTCATGAGTAAGAGTATTATGGTATGTGTTATTATACTATACTTGTTCAATGCAAGATAATATTTCGATTTTGGGGTGGAACAATTCTTGATCAGAATTTACTTACCTCTCGGCTGAACCCCGAATTATTAGAGTTACACTCCTCTGGGAACCGGAGTGTTAACATACAAAAGGATAGTATTTGTAAAATAAACAATGGGATAATAATACAGTTAGTCTATAATTTAAGATTTTTTATAATTAAAAAATAAAGAATAGTCTAATCAAGAGTGCTTAGATGAGATGATACATGTCTCTTTAATTTGTCTTGGATTTGAATGCGAGCTTGAATATGCAACAGTGTTAACAAATTTGCGCGCGGAGGATATCATGTTTAAAAAATATAGTCTTTTCTTACTCAATATATTATAATTTTCTTTCCTATTCTACTCATTTTCTTGGTTTATATTTAAAAACAAAAAACTCTCAAACTTCTCCTAATTTTCTCATTGGCATCTCTTTCTTCATTTTGCACTGATGGAGGTTTATGCCAAGAAAAAACCATCCAAGAAAGCTTTAGAGGAACTGTAAGTGTTCTTTTTTTTTTTTTTGCATTTTCCAATCAACCATGCAAACAAACTTGTCTTCTTTTTACCTTTGTTGCAATTTTTCATATTTTATTGTATTCATTCTTATTGTTATTTTTTTGGGGCATGCTATCTCTTCAATTGTAATGGAGAATCTTTTAATATATGTATCAATGCAAAATGGATTCGTAAGATACCTTTTGAAACATTATAACACAAAAGAAATCTAACAAAAATACATTGCAACATGATATACTATAAAGTAAATGATGATTATGCCTTCTTTTTTTTGAAAGAATAATTATGTCTTGTAAGTAAGGATTGTTGAATTTAATTTGGATGTGTGTACTCATAGATATTGGAGCAATTCATCACAAACTTTTAATTTCCTAGTAGCTGTTTGAGTTTAATATTTTTAGATTAGACATATGATACTTTGAATAATTGTAGGTAATTTATCCAAAAACCCATCAAAATTAATCACATAAGTTAGTTTTCAAGCTGTATCCACAAACTAACTTTCACTTTACCAGCAAAATTGATTAGGTGACAAATTTTAATTTGATGATAGGTAAATTACCTACACAATTCTTCAAAGTAATCTATAAAAAAATTACCAATATGGTTGTGGTGTAATTTTCATATTTTCATCCTTTTCATGTATTGTTTTACATCGTGCCCATATTTTTAAAACATAAATGACTTGATTTTGTACTCTTTTGAGAGTGATTCTCTTTTGCACATCTTATACAAGATGAATCACTCTGATGTTTAATATTATATTCCATTTTGACGTGTATAATTTTTTCTTTTACCAATATGAATTAAAGTATTTTTCCATTCATTATTGCCAATTCTTTTCCATTAACACTTCACTTTTTTATTTTGACCAAGATAAACACTTTACTTATTCCAGTCAACTTCCTTATTTTCATCCAATCCGAAATCATTTATTTTAATCAAAATCAATTGGTCAAATCAAGCCAAATCATTTCTCATTTTCTTTCAACTAACAAGATATTACTTTGCTCCAAATCATTTGAATACCTAGTAATATATCTATCTATAGTTGAAAAAGTCTATTATTCAATGGAAAAAGCAAATGAATTAAAGGATCAGTTTCAGCATTCTTTAGCGGGAAAAAAAATAAAAGATAAAAAATTTTCACTTACCCTATTCTTGAATCATGATTTTTTTGTTTATCTGAATGTGTAGTAAAATGATGTGTACTTTTATTTACCGTACAGGGCAAGGAGACAGAAGAATGCTTTATTTGGAGATAATTCAGAATGTGCTGCTGCTGCTGCTGCTGCTGCAGGTACTTTTTCAACTATCATGTACCACTGTACTTATTAATTCTATAATGCACTATGAAATTGTTCTACTGTATAACTGCACTATATGTATTATGAGAAATGTGGTAATTTCTATCAAAATCAAAGTTTATGTTATTTATTTTATTTAAAAACCAATTGCACATATGTTTGCATTCTTCCATTTCACGGTTGCTTGCTGTTTCGATTCGACAGTATATATTTGTACCATATAAGTCTGTAACTTTCCGCGTTGGAACTGTCCACAATCGCGCGTTTTTCACAGTGATGGTTATTTCATTTAGGGTTTCAATTGTCTATTTATTCATTCATTTATGGTTCATGGATATTGTTGCATTTTTTAAAATAATTTTGTGTGATAGGTCAAGGAGCAGGTGAAGCAAAATGGGCTCTGTATCATTGCAATTACTGCAAGAAGGATATTACCGGAGTAATCCGTATTAAGTGTGCCGTGTGCCCAGATTTTGACTTATGTGTTGAGTGCTTTTCTGTTGGAGCTGAGCTGACACCCCACAAAAGCAATCATGATTACAGGGTCATGGTCAGTAACCATACTTTCAAATGTTTTCGTTTAATGTCTTGATCGAGAGAAAGGTTATGCGATAATTATCTGATACTGTTTTTTTATATCATAAGTTGAGCATAAATCATATTTGAAATAATTTATGCTTGTTTATCTGCCCAACCGCCGTTGAGAAAATTGCATTACTACTAGTTTCGGCAACATTGTTGTTATTATTGTTTTGTTTCTTTATATTAGTTTTTTAACATGGTTTCATGTTGACAGAATAAATTGTCTTTTCCTCTAATCTCCCCGGACTGGAACGCAGATGAAGAAATGTTGATTCTAGAGGTACTTGGTTTAAACTGATTGCGTAGGAGTAACGGTGACTAGTGGTGTAATATGACAAAGCATTATATTTGGTGTTGAAGAAGAAATCTCTTATTGATATCTGAATTTTCTAGCTATAATATTTTGGTTTTAGGGAATTGAAATGTATGGCCTGGAAAATTGGGCAGAAGTTGCTGAGCATGTTGGAACTAAGAACAAAGAGGCATGCATGGAACACTATAGGAAGTTTTACTTGAACTCTCCAGTCTTCCCTCTTCCGGTATGATAGGCTTCGAATGAAGCTTCAATTAGTGCTTCTTATCATATTCGTTCATATAAAGGTATTTTAAATGCTAATTGTTCTTATTTACTAGGACATGTCTCATGCTGTTGGGAGAAGCAGAGAAGAACTTCTTGCCACGGCGAAAGGGCAGGGTAACGACAAGAAAGGTTTGTCACAATATACGACATCACATTCATTAGTTTCTGTAGTTTTTAGTTTTTGTTGAAAAATGATTTCACTTACATAGTATACTATTATGACACATTCAACAATTTGCTAATTATCATTTTCTTTCATTCTCTATATTGTTTATATATTTTAGGGTCGGATTCTGGGCTCTCGGTCAACACACATGCTGCAGCTGGTGCTAACAAAAAGGCATCCAATAAAGGCCGGGGAAAAGCTAGATTGCTGGAAGGTGTGCATTTTATATTTGCTCATAAATCACAATTGACATTACATTACATTTGTTGTATTTAACCCTAGTCCTTTTGTCGTTGACAGCTTCTCCAAAGGACGGAGATTTTGGAGGAAATAAGCCAAATTCCTCAAGAAATGAAGGCCGTACTTTGGTTGAAGTCAGTGGTTATAACCCGAAAAGACAGGAATTCAATCCTGAATATGATGATGATGCTGAGAAATTACTCGCTGATATGGAGTTTAATGACAATGACACTGAGGAGGAGATAGAGCTCAAACTTCGTATTATACGTATCTATAATAAAAGGTAAACAACCATTTTAGTTTTATAGGTTTCTTTTCCTAAGTCATCCACACTCAAAATCATAAACAATAATGACATTTGTTGCATAGTATTGCTCACATTCCTATCTTTAAATTGAAAATGTTGCAGGCTTGATGAGAGAGAGCGCAGGAAGAAATTCATTCTTGAAAGAAATTTGCTATATGAAAATCCATTTGAGAAGGATTTAACACCCGAGGAAAAGGCAATATGCCGGAAATATGACATGTTCATGCGCTTGCATACTAAGGAAAAGCACGATGAATTACTCAAAACTGTTATCTCTGAACATAGATATCTGAAAAAAATTCAAGAGACTAAGGTTTGAGACATGGATGCCATTAAATTGTTATGGACATTCACTTTTTTTCTCTACTTGGAAAATTGAACAGTTTTCTGACATTTGTTGAACATGGCCGCAGGAAGCAATTGCTGCTGGTTGCCGCACTTCAGCTGAAGCAGATATATATCTGGCAAATAAGAGAAGAAATGAAGCTGAAGGAAATGCTCGAAGGGCAAGAGAAAATACTCATGTGGTCCCGAACAATCACGGGGTTCCGAATGCATTGATGTCTCCAGACTCTGCTGGTACAAGACCTGCAAGGTCAGCTAGTTCAAGTGCTGTCAATGCAACAAAACACTCTGCAGCAGATTTACTTTCTGAAGTAGTAAGCATCTTTTTCTATTGCCATGTTTTCATTTTAAAACTATACATTGCTGCTCATTTTGTTTTCTGAAACCGTCGGCTGTAATTTTCTATCAGGAGAAACGTTTGTGCTGCGAGTTAAGGTTGTCTCCAACTGTGTATCTGAAGATGCAAGAGGACTTGTCGGTACAAATGATTGCTGGAAGCGTCACTTCAAAGTCTGATGCTCATCAAATGTTCAAGAATATGGATACCATCAAAATTGACAGGGTGTATGATATGCTCATTAAGAAGGGTATTGGTTCCCCCTGAGACCTTTCTTAATCTATTATTCTGTTCAAGGACCCCTTAATAATAATCAGAATATAATTAAGTTATATATCAAACTATAAACATTTCTAGAAATTTTTGAAGTGTTGTATCAAGCTTCTGTAATAAGTTTCTATCCGACATTTTTCATGCACTGTGGAGTGGATAGAAGTGGTGTGTACTGGAATTTCACATAAAAATTTAATACTTGTTGCTTTTATGAATAAAATGACTTATTTGCTAAGATGTTGTTTTCTTATCTTCAATTGAATATAAATTTGATTTTGGAAAATGAATTTATGTGAATACTGTTATGCATAATTTTATCATAGTACCTATGCTAAATTGATTATTTTCTTGTATATTTATTAAACTATCATACATTTTATGCATACAACAACACTATTATGCAATTGATTCATATCACAGAGATTCGATAAAGTTTTACGTTGGCTGTTAAAGCCATCAAACATTATATACATATTTAACTAAAAATACAATGAGTTAACTTTTAGCAACAATTTGCATAAAAATATTTAATCTAATAATCTCATAAAATGTAGCCAAGTTATTTTGAGTTTTAAAACAATGATTTGACACATTTATAAAATGATGCGACAATACATCATTAGATAAATGTGTAAAATATTTTTTAATTTAAAGAACTTACAAATTAAATTTAATAGAAAAATATGTGTAAAAAAATGGTGTCCTCCACATAGTTGAGACGAGGAATCATCTACGAGCCATTTTTATTTTTTGGGTAACACAAATTATTTTTGGTACTTAAGTTATCATACACATATTTTTTTTGTGATACAACTGAATCTTGAGTTTGAAGAGGAGTGACTCTTAGGATTTATTTCATCTATATATATCAAACAGTTGACTCACTTAATAATAAAGGTGATTGATAAGTGCTTAAAAGTGTTCTAATTCATGTGTTAGTTTATGCATTTTGATCATTTGTTTTATAAGTTATTGATGGAAAAAACCTCAATTTTATGCATTAATGTCATTTATGCTTTACATGTCTTACTCAGCCCCTTTGTGGAGGAAAATACAAGCAAGGATCAAAAATAGCCAAAGTTCACAATATTTCGCTATTAGCAAAGTAACATCGGAAATGTTTGGCCATTAGCGAAGTTTTGGCGAAGTTCAGGAAGCAACATTGAAGAAATTCATTATTAGCGAATATTTCGCTGATAGCGAAAATTGTCCAGAGAGTGTTCGCCATTGGCGAAGTTTTGGCGAGATCAAAGAAATCCAACAGGATAAGGGCCACGTGGAGCCACCCCATTGGAGCAAAAGAGGATTTCCTGCATTTCACTAATAGCGAAATATTTAACTATTAGCGAAATTTCACAGAGACATCCCATATAAATAGTTTTCTCTTCTCTTTCCAACCATTTCATTACATTTTTATTACATTTTTCTGGTTTTTAGAGAGAGACTAGGGCTTTTCTAGAGAGAGAAACACAAAGTAAGGTAGTTAGGAGTATATTCAACCCAAGATTTATTGAGACATCATGAATCTAGGTATGGAATCTTCATCTTTTCTTCATCCTTTGCAAAGCTATCACAGACATATGTAGCTACATCTACCCTTGTGGGTTTTGAGGTATTTAAACAAGCTATTATGTAAACTCTTGATCTTTTAATATATGGTTCTAGCTTATTTATTCAATATTGTTGTTATTCTTGTGTTTAATGTTTTATTGAGATTCAAAATGATATTGACAAATACTTTTGGGTCTAAGAAATAGAATAAGAATCTATCTTAAGTTTTCATTCTAGACATAGATGTTAATATTTGATAATCACTTTTAATCTAGAACTTAATGCTTTTGGGTCGTTTAATAGGTTGGGAAATCGTCGATTAAACGATCCAATCGACTT
>Ga0315915_1004448_pt1 | contig 17705 bp, 23 predicted proteins | sample MpolbnodulesMG_FD_207738 | JGI IMG/M metagenome (GOLD analysis project Ga0315915, IMG submission 207738) | Medicago polymorpha root nodule microbial communities from Los Angeles, California, United States - branched nodules | ecosystem: Host-associated > Plants > Roots > Nodule | place: USA...
CCGCAGGGCGAGATCGAAACGCTGCTGGCCGGGATCTGGGCCGAGCTTCTCGGCGTCGAGCGGGTCGGGCGCCACGACAACTTCTTCGAGCTCGGCGGCCACTCATTGTTGGCGGTGCGCGTGCTCGCCCAAGCGTTAGCCCTTGGGATGAAGGTCAGCGCCAGCAACATTTTTGATGCCCCGATCCTCAAAGACCTCGCTCCGAAGATCGAGTTGGACTCATCCCATTATACACCCGGTGTGCTACCGGTTCGCACGATAGGGTCGCAAGCGCCAGTCTTCTTTGTTCCGACAGGTTATGGCGACTGCTCATATGTGTTCCGCTTAGTCAGAGAGATGGACATAGATTGCCCTGTCTACGCTTTGCCTTGGCCGCCATTTGAGGAAGCTCGTCGAGCAAGCCTCGAAGATATTGCAACAAAAGTAGCGCACGCAGTACGCAAAGTGCAGCCACGGGGACCATATCGATTTGCCGGCTATTCCTCTGGGGCTGTACTGGCGTATGCGCTCGCCGAGCGCCTGCTCTATCTGGAAGAAACGGTTTCATTTATGGCATTCATCGATGTGCCAATCCCGGCGATGTCGCCTGCGATGACGGATACAGAAATCGCTTTGCAAATGATCTTTGAACCTCTGGAGTCGCTGGGTGATGAGGCGTTCGAGGTGCTGCGCCAATCGGCCGGGCAGAGTTCCGTCGAGCAGTTGTTTGATAAAGCGCGGCAAATCGGTGCGGTCGTCGGTAGGCCAGATCTCTACTATGACGCCCTCAGATACGCGCAATTTCACCAAGCTGTGCATTCGTATGAGATGCCATCACTGCCAGTCAGCGTGCACCAATTTTATGCTCTGGAGCACTCTCCTAGCCGAGGGGCGCGACTTCCGGCAGGGCCGGACGCAAATTCACCAATGCGCGGCTGGGATCGAATTTTGGGCGCGGAGTTTATCCAGGCTGTGCCCGTTCCAGGCGATCACGTGACGATGATGGCTGTTCCGGAAAACCGGCGGGTCCTGGCGCGCCAACTGTCAGCAGCCTTAAACAATTCGCCGACTACCCACCCGAACAGAAATCTGGATGTCAAATGACAAAGCGGCTATCCCACCTGAATACTCACCTTCCTTCGACCGCTGAGTTGTTAACCTTGGGGGGTGACGAGCGGATCGAACTTGATGCTGGCCAAATGACAAATAGGTACGGTCGTAGACCACTTCCCGACCGGGAAATATTCTCATTTGGTTCCGCGACCGCATCTACGATTTCTGACATCGGATTTTCAGCTGCGGAAAAACTGCGCCAAAGGATATTGCAGACCTTGCATGGACGGGAACCGGAAGAACTTTATCTAGAAGAGATCGACAGACTTCGCACCGAATTCATTGGCTTATGCGGTTTGGAACATATTCAAGGGCTAGAACTCATCGTTTCCCCATCTGGCACCGACGCTCACATGCTCGCCTCCAAATTGGTCGCAGGAAGCGCCATCGCAAAGACATTGGCAATTATGGTCCAATCGGAGGAGACGGGGAGTGGGGTAGGTCATGCTCTGGCTGGCGGTATGCATTCTCCGCACCGCGAGAGTGGTGGAATAAGGGTTAATCCAGCAGATCCAATTGATGTTAGATCGATAGCAGTTCGCATGGAAGGTGCCCGTCTCCGACCCGTTGCGGCCGTCGATGATGAGCTTGAGGCAATAGTATCGGCTGCGATAACGCGATACAGTCGTATTTTGATTGTGTTGACTGACGTTTCGAAAACCGGCGTACTGGCTCCAACTCCGAGCAAGGCGCTGGATTTGAAGCGTCGCTGGCGCGACAGTGTTGAAATTCTCATCGATGCATCTCAATTTCGATTGGCACCGAAGACGCTACAAACGTATCTTACCATCGGCTGCTTGGTGATAGTTACTGGATCCAAGTTTTTGGGAGGTCCAGCCTTTTCGGCAATGCTCTTGGTTCCTGAGTCGCTGGCATGCCGTTTAAAGAAACGGCCACTCCACCGGATACCCGGAGCGAAGTCTTGCCGGGCAGACTGGCCACGAAATTGGGCAGGCGCTCAATCATTCCCGGAGGCCAGTAATTTTGGTTTACTTTTGCGATGGGAAGCTGCGCTCGTGGAGTTGCGTGCGTTCCGTAGTGTTTCAGAGGAAGATGTCCAAAGCGTCGTGTTTGACTTTCATAAGGAGGTTACCTCCTGGCTGAACAATGCGCCCAATTTTCAGCTGTTAGAGCGACCGACGTTACAACGCCATCTGCCCGTCACTCACAATTCTTGGGACCAGCTACCGACGATTTTTCCTTTTATAATGTTTCACGTAAGTCGACGTGCGGGGAGAAATCCGCTGGCTGTCCCGCAGACCAAGATGATCTACGATCATTTGTGCCAGGATTCGACCGTGAAAGCCAAGATGCCCAGTGACTCAATCTTGTCAGTTCGTTGCGAAGTTGGACAACCGGTTCCTTGCGGCGAGCTTGAGGGCGTCCAGGTTGCCGCGTTGCGGCTTTGCCTTAGCGCACGCCTGATTGTGGAAGCGATCAACGCAGGCGAGCGAGGCATGAAGCATTTGTTCGATCGAAGTCTGCTGGTCTTGGAAAAAGTCGCCTTCCTCGCCAGAACCTAATCTGCATTCTGATAAGGCAACATCGCCGGAGCTTGGAAAAGCCATGGCGGAATGAAGGAAGCTTTATTTGTCTTTGAACCCGCGTGATCCATCGGAACTTCGCATGCCATCACTAAGAAATCGAGGTTCCCGGCTACACATTAGGTATTTTACTATCGGAGGTTATACGCGAATGCGCTACTATCTCTTACAGCCCAACGATTTGACTCCGACCGAAGAGGTTGATTGCCGACAGGTTCTTGAGCTAGAAGAAGAGATTCTCCAAGCCAAATTCTGGAAGACTCCAATTGCAGTCCATAAGGGAGAGCTTTTCGTAATGGATGGCCATCATAGACTGGCTGTCGCCAAGCGGCTTCAATTGAGGATATTGCCAGCAATGTTACTGGACTACCACGGTGTTCGGGTAGAAGCTTGGCGTCCGGGAGAGGTAGTTACTCCCGAGATCATTTTTGCTATGGCTCGGAGCGGAAGGAAGTTCCCTGCCAAGACAACCAAACATGTCTTCGACTCTCAGTTCCCCGAATGTAAAGTCCCATTGAGTGATCTCGGATATGATCGGTACAATGATTCCTGAAGGATGCGAATCCCGACTTGAAACCGGTCGCTCGTCCATGCAAGAGCATTGGGTTTTCGACACTAATCTTTCCTCTGGGTTAGCGGCTGTGGGTTCAAGTCGCAATTGAGGTCGGCATAGAAAAAGCTGCGGACTGGGGCGCAACTGGTTAAAATGATTCAGGTGACACAGGTTTTGCGCGAGATGGAAGAATGAGCTTAAAGGTATTCTCATTACGGGAACGGTCCGATCTGATTCCCTCAGTTTTTTCACCGAAATTCGATGGTCTTTGGCCCAACTTCATGCGCCAAAATCAAACTGCAAAGCTGTATTTTGGGAAGGCCGTGTTTTTTGACTACCTTGACTATGCCTTTGTAGGACTTATCGATGAGGAGGTCGTTGCTCGAGCTTTCGGCGTGCCGTTTGCACTGAACGTTGATGGGCGTGCCGAATTGCCTGACGGCGGTTGGGACCAGGTTATCCGCTGGGCGCATGAGGATAAACTTATCGGTCGCAAACCAAACACGATGAGTGCACTCGAAATCACATTAGCGCCCAAAGCACGAGGTATTGGCAATGCACTGGCAATGTTGGGCGCATTAAAGACCTGTGCCAGGAATGCTGGCTTCGACGAATTGTCTGTGCCGGTTCGTCCAAATCAGAAGCAACGAGACCCGCGGCTACCTATGGATGAATACATCAAACTACAGCGTGCTGACGGCTCCCCGGTGGATTCCTGGCTGCGAACTCACATAGCCGTCGGTGGCAGAATCTTAAAAATAGCACCTTATTCCTTTACCATTGCTGGGACAATTGCCGAATGGTCAAGTTGGACAGGAATAGCGTTTGAACGTTCGGGCATGGTGGAAATTGATGGTGCACTGGTGCCGATGCTTGTGTCGATTGAGCACAATTACGGCATATATGCCGAACCGAACGTATGGATTCGACATGCGCTATGATCTATTTTTTTGACTATGTGGTTAGCTTCCCCTCCGTCATGACTTGCTCCTGAACTTTCACCAAGCAGCGATTTGACCGCACTGGGTTGTGAAACGCCTCCAAACGCTGGAGCCTTCTGGCTGGACGTGTTCCATCCAAGGTTGAGCCGCGATCTCGGCAGCTATCCGAGCGTGGCGGGGGAAATTCATCCGGCTGCTTGACTCCGGTTTCCTTGTCTTCACCGGAACTGCGCTTGGAGACCGGAACGACAAGTATGATCGGGAATGGCCCTGGGGGGTGATCTGAACCCTTCAAACTGGACCAGTTTTGGTTAGAGTTTTCCGGTGCATTTTCCTGGCTGGGAAAGGAACGGAAGACGATGAAGGTATCGCAGTTTTCGGACGCCCAGAAGGCGTTCATTCTGAAGCAGGGTGATGAGGGGGTACCAGTTGCGGAGATCTGCCGGAAAGCGGGGATCAGCCAGGCGACTTATTTCAATTGGAAGAAGAAGTACGCTGGAATGTTGCCGCCGGAGATGAAGAAGCTGAAGCAGCTCGAGGACGAGAATGCGCGGCTGAAGAAGATCGTCGCGGACCTGACGCTGGACCGCGAGATGCTGCAGGATGTCATTCGCCGAAAGCTTTAAGGCCTGCTCGTAAGCGAGAGGTGGTGAAGGGCATGTGCCGGGACTGGGCAATCTCGATCCGGCGTGCCTGTGGGGCGCTGAACTTCGATCGTTCGACCTACCACTACACCTCTCGCCGTGCCGATCAGGCCGGCCTGGAACGTCGTATTCGCGAGATCTGCGAGACCCGTGTACGTTATGGCTATCGACGCGTGCATGTGCTCCTGGAACGTGAGGGCTGGGGCACCAACATCAAGCGAACCTATCGCATTTACAGGGACTTGGGCCTGCAGCTGCGGAACAAGACGCCGAAGCGCCGCGTCAAGGCCAAGCTGCGGGAGGATCGACAAATGGCGGTCGGACCGAATGATGTCTGGGCGATGGACTTTGTTCACGACCAGCTCGCGACCGGGAAGAAACTGCGGGTCCTGACGGTTGTCGACACCTTCTCTCGCTACGTGCCGGTGCTTGATCCGAGACACAGCTATCGCGGTGAAGACGTGGTGCAGACGCTCGAACGGATATGCCAGCAGGTCGGCTACCCTAGGACGATCCGCGTCGATCAGGGAACGGAATTCGTGTCACGCGATCTCGACCTTTGGGCCTATGCCAAGGGCGTGACTCTGGACTTCTCGCGTCCCGGTAAACCCACAGACAATGCCTTCATCGAGGCGTTCAATGGCCGCTTCCGGGCGGAATGCCTGAACCAGCACTGGTTCCTGACCCTTGCGGATGCGCGCGAAAAGATGGAGGATTGGCGTAGAGACTACAATGAGGTTCGGCCACATGGTGCGATCGGCAACAAGGTGCCGATCTCGCTGATGAATTCGGGAGGCGCAACCAGCCCGCCTCCCTGAATGAAGCCGAAAAACTCCAGCCTCCGCTGGTCCAGAAACCTGGAGCGGTTCAAAAACCGCCGAGGCTCTAATCGCCGCTGGATGAAAGTTCAGTGGCAGGTCAGGGGCGACAACCGGCCTCTATCACTTTTCGATAAATACACCCAATATCTCGATGCAGGCAGAATGGTGCTAAATTTGCCGCCGGTTTCCCTTTTCACCATCAATGCCGATGCCCCCCGGGCCGTGTCGCTGCCGCCACCGCGCGACAATGGATGTTTCGGCCTAATGAAGCGTCGGCGCAGCTATCGTGGCTTTGACGGGAGCGCCGCGGGAGCGGTCACCGAGGAACAGTTGCGCTACTGTCGGTTCTCCCGCTTCGGCACCGTGGGACTGGCGAGGGCCGATCTGGTGGAGCTGCCGCTTAAGACGACGCCGTCGGAGGGCACCAGAAATCCCTATGAAGCCTATGTACTTGCCTGCAATGGCCAGGATCTTCCGAACGGCCTCTATCACTACTCGGCCCTGGAAAATTCGCTCGCTTACATGTCTTGCGACACACTTCCCTCAGCAGAGACCGTTCTTGGTGGTCAGGACTGGTTTTCCGGTGCGTCAGCCCTGATCCTACCGGTGGCAAATTTTGCGAGGACTGGATGGAAGTACCGGCATCCCGCCGGGTTCCGTGGGGTGTTGATCGAGGCGGGGCACATTGCCCAAAACATGTTGCTGGCGGCGACTGCCAACGGCCTCGTTGCCACGCCCACTTGCGCATTGAACGATAGCGTCATCGAGACCATGCTCGATATCGATCCGGTCATGCAATCGCCAATCTATGCGGTGGCGGTCGGCACCCATTCGGCAACCGCAACAATAGCCGATCTGGTCGGCTGGTCAGCCGTGGAACACCAGCAATGAGCCTGGTGGCCGACCTAGATCCATGGCAGGTGAGCAGTGTACTGCAGGTCCATATTTTTCTGAGCCAGCCGAGGGAAGCAAGCGTCAGATTGTGGAATGCGGCGCGTGACGTTCTGAATGAGGAGGAGCGTCAGCGCGCCCGACGCTTTGTCTTCGACCGCGACCGCGACATGTACGTCTTCAGCCATGGCCTGCTCAGGCTGTTGCTTGCCCGCTATATGGTCGCTGATCCGCGTGAACTGACTTTTGCTTCTGCACCCGGGGGACGGCCCGAACTCGTCTCGCCGTCCTCTACTCCGATCCGCTTCAACCTCTCTCACACCGATGGATTGGTGGGCTGTATCCTCACGCAAAAAGCCGATTGCGGCCTGGATGTCGAGCAGATCGGCAGGGTCGGCTACCGGCATCTGGTCCCGACTGTGCTTGCTCCAGAGGAGCGTTCGGCGCTGCTGGGCCTGGCGGAAGCGGATCGGCCAGATCGCTTTTGTGAGATCTGGACACTGAAGGAAGCTTATCTCAAGGGGCGAGGGCTGGGTATATCCTATCCCATCCGCAATATCTCGTTTTCCGGTTTCGACGGTAATCGCCGATGTCGCGTCGTCGGTGACGAACGAGATGACGGCAGCACATGGCACTTCTGGAGCAGGCCGTTTGCGGGTGCATATTCTGCCGCGGCGGCTGTGCGAACGCAGCGCGACGACGTAAAATTCTCCGCAACCTTTATCAAAGACCTGCCGTGAGTGCGGCCAGAAGGCTGTTGTCGCTTGGCATTTAATTAGATCGTAAACCCATAAAATCTCTGGTCGTTTAGTCGCGCCGATGCTTCAAGGCTTTCGAATGAGGGAGCCTTGAATGACGCGCCGCCGCTATGAACTTACTGACCACGAATGGTCAATCCTTTCGCTGCTGTTGCCCAGCAAACCGCGTGGTGTTCCCCGCGTCCCGCGTCGATGATCGGCGGGTGGTCAATGGCATCCTCTGGCGGTTTTGGACGGGCTCGCCCTGGGCGGAAAACCCGGAGCGCTGTGGTCCGCCGACCACCTGCTACAACCGCTTCGTCCGCTGGCGGAAGGGCGGTGTCTGGGATCGTCTTCTTGAAGCCGTTTCCGAGGCTTACGATGTCATCGTCGTGGGCCTTTGCTTTAGCCACGGGTGGGGTGAGTGCAAATTCCGAGGCAATCCGCCCCCTGATTCCGAAATGATCTCGCCCCCCAATTCCGAGAAATAGTCGCCCCCTGATTCCGAGATGATGCCGCCCCCATCGGAAAGCATCTGGCGTGGGTGTTCTGCTGGTGTGAAGTTTCTTCCTTCGACGTGACGAGGAAGGAACGGGATGCCTGCGGAGAGACTGGAGATGCGGCGTGTCCGCGAGATATTGAGATATCGCTTTGAACAAGGACTTGGCCACAAGTCGATCGCGGTTCGGGTTGGAGCAGCTGCGCCATCGACGGTGCGCGAGACGCTTCGGCGTGCGGCCATTGCGGAGCTATCGTGGCCGTTGGGTGACGACATCAGCGATGCAGTCCTGGAAGCGGCGCTTTACAAGGCAGCCGGGACGAAGACGGGTCATCGTCGGAGCCCTGAGCCGGACTGGACGCAGGTCCACCGCGAGCTGAAGCGCAAGCATATGACGCTGCAGATCCTTTGGGACGAATACATCAGCCGTTATCCGGAGGGCTATCGTTACAGTCGCTTCTGTGACCTCTACCGCGGCTGGGCGATGAAGTTGCCTGTGACGATGCGGCAGGATCACGCGGCCGGCGACAAGCTGTTCGTCGACTACGCCGGCGACACGGTCACGGTTGTCGTTGATCGGCTGTCCGGCAAGACACGGCAGGCGCACCTGTTCGTGGCGGTTCTGGGAGCATCCAGCCTTTCATATGCGCAGGCACGTTGGAGCGAGACGCTTCCCGGCTGGATTGAATGCCATATCCTGGCGCTGGAGTTCTTTGGCGGTGCGCCAGCCTTGCTGGTTCCCGACAATGCCAAGGTAGCGATCATCAAGGCCTGCCACTTCGATCCCCAGGTCAACCGGACGTATTGCGGGATGGCGGCCCATTATGGCAGCGCCGTCTTGCCGACGCGGCCGCGACGCCCGCGGAAGCTGCGGTTCGTATCGTCGAACGTTGGCTGTTGGGCCGGCTGCGCCATCGCATCTTCTATAGTTTGGCCGAGGTCAATGCGGCGATTGGCCAATTGCTCCATGATCTCAATGATAAGCGCGTTCTGCGCCGTGTCGGCGCCACGCGCCGCCAATTGTTCGAGGAGCTTGATCGTCCGGCTTTGCGACCGCTGCCTGTCGAACGTTATGTCTTTGCCGAATGGCGTATCCGGCGCGCCGGGCTGGATTATCACGTCGAGATCGAGCGGCACTATTATTCCGTTCCCTATCGCTTTGCCCGCGAGCAGGTCGAGGCTCGTATCACCGCCAATACGATCGAGATCTTCCACAAGGGCGAGCGAATTGCCGCTCACCGGCGCTCCAGCGGCAACGGCAAGCACACGACGATCCCCGATCATATGCCCTCTGCGCATCGCCGCTTTGCCGACTGGACGATTGAACGGATTCAACGCGAAGCCTCTGCGATGGGGCCGGATGTTGCGCTGTTGTGCGAGCGCATTCTTGCCGACAGGCCTCATCCCGAGCAGGGCTTTCGAGCTTGCCTCGGCATCATCCGCCTCAACAAGAGCTTCGGCCGCGACAGGGTCAATGCCGCTTGCGGCCGTGCGTTGGAGATTGGCGCACGAACCTATGGCTCGGTGCGATCCATCCTCGACAATCACCTTGACCGGACGGCTGCCTCAAATGGAGCGGCGCCGCATGAACCGATCCATCACGCCAACATCCGCGGACCTCGCTATTACCACTAAGGAGAACGAAAGATGCTTGCCCATCCAACACTGGATAAATTGAATGCCATGGGCCTGGCCGGCATGGCAAAGGCCTTTGGCGAACTTGTTGCCAACGGCGAAGCCGAACATCTCTCGCACGCCGAATGGCTCGGACTGCTGCTCGAACGGGAGTGGAGCTCCCGTTACGATCGGAAGCTTGCGGCACGCCTCAGGTTTGCCAAGCTTCGCCACCAGGCCACCCCAGAAGATGTCGACTATCGCGCCGACCGCGGCCTCGACCGTGCTCTCTTCATGAAGCTGCTCGGTGGCGACTGGATCAACGCCCATGACAATCTGGCCATTTGCGGACCCTCGGGTGTCGGAAAGAGTTGGTTGGCTTGCGCTCTCGGCCACAAGGCTTGCCGAGACGATCGCTCAGTTCTCTATCAGCGTGTCCCAAGGCTGTTTGCCCAGCTTGCGCTCGCGCGTGGTGATGGCCGCTACGCCCGCCTGCCACGAACCTTGGGCCATGTTCAGCTCCTGATACTGGATGATTGGGGGCTCGAGCCGCTCAACGAACAGGCCCGCCACGACCTGCTGGAAATCCTCGAAGATCGCTATGGACGCAAATCAACGATCATTACCAGCCAACTTCCCGTGTCCGCATGGCACGGCGTCATTGGCGACCCAACCTACGCCGATGCCATACTCGACAGGTTGGTCCACAATGCCCACCGCATCGAATTGAGCGGCGATAGTCTGCGCCGAAATCTACCGCGCAAAGCTTGACACCTCGCCTGAATGAACTGACAACAATCATCGCCTGCAGACCCCACTAAACAGGGGGCGAAATCATCCCGGAAACCGGGGGCGCAATCATCTCGGAACAAAGGGGCGGCTTCATCGGAAACGGCAGGGTGAGGCTTGAATCGCCAGGTCGAGCGCAATTTCCAGCCCGTGACCTCTAGCCGCTTCGACAAGCTCGCGGAAATCCACGAATGTGCCTAGCTCGGGATGAATGGCGTCGTGCCCACCCTCCTCGGAGCCGATGGCATAAGGGCGTTCCGAGGTACGGGTGTGGATCGCGAGTGGTCACTGCGACATGCGCAAGGGCATGCAGGGTCTGGCGCTGCTTGTACAGGAGGGCCTCGGTCGCGATCCGTTTTATGCGTCGAGCGAGATTATGTGGCGGAGCCCGTCTCGGCGCCAGCCGAGGCCTGCCAAATCTAGAATTCTCCGCCACATAATATTCAGATGCTGTTCAGCAGTTGCAGAACGGCGTCATTTGGTCGGAAACGCACGCCGAGATCGCCGGAGACTCCAGCCTTCTCGAGTCCTTTGCGCATCATTTCGACATCCGCGGCGGTTATAGCGGTGGGTCGTGGCGACCTGTGCGTGCCCGAGCCAGGCTTGGATCGTCAAAAGGTCCACGCCCGACTGGAGAAGCTTCATGGCAAGTGAGTGTCGGAAGATGTGCGGCGATATGGGCTTTTGGACCAAGGTCGGCCTGATGGTTACGGCCTGGGCCACCGCACGCCGCACGATATGGGTTGCTCCGAAACGCGTCAGGCGCTCGTTGCGGGCGCCAATGAATATCGGCCGCGGCTCATGGTTCGCGATACCGTGCTCGGTCAACAAGGCTGTCAGTGCTCTCGCCAGATCCTGGGGGATGGGCTCTGCGGCCTTTGCCGCGCAGCAGCACTTGCGGGTGCGACCTTTCCAACTGGAGGTCGTTTGCGTTGACGCCGGTGGCTTCGGAGACCCGCGCGCCGGTCCGTGCCAGGAACAATAGAAACGTGCGGTCACGCCGACCACGGGACGTCCTTGGATTGGGCGCCGCAATGAGGGCATCCACTTCGGCCTCGGTGAGATGATGCGTCACCTCGATGTGCGCCCGTTTTACGGGAATCGTCAGCACGCGTTGGGCGACACCGAAGGACGCCGGATCGGCGGCTGCGGCATGGTGGAAGAAGGATCGGATCGCCGCCAGGCGGGCGTTGCGCGTGGCGATGGTGTTGTTCCGCTTCTCCTCGAGTTCGTCGAGAAAGGCGAGAACGAGGTCCCGATCGAGCTCCTCGAGCGCCAACGCCGCCGGCTTCTTCCGCAATCTGGTGGCAAAGAGGATCAGCATCCACAGGGCGTCGCGATAGCCGGCCACGGTCGCGGGAGTGGCGTTTCGTTGTTTGGTCAAGCGCCGGCGAAAGTAGGATTCCAAGAGCGGCGCCAGGAGCAGGTGTTCACTCATGCTGCGCCTCCATCGAGGAAGGCGCGCTCCGCCGCCATGGCGAGAAGATCCACCGAGCCAGTGAGGTAGTAGGCTGTGTCGCTGTAGCTGGCGTGGCCGAGATAGGTGGCGAGCAACGGGAGCAGCGCCTGGACGTTGGCGCGCTGCTGGTGCCAAAGGCTCAGGCGGGTCACGGCAAACCGGTGCCTCAGATCGTGCGGCCGCAACGGCTTGCCGTCATCAAGGCCGGCGAACTTGCGGACCTCAGCAAAACCGTTTTTTAGGCCGGTCGCAGAGAGGCGGTTGCCACGGGAGCTCAGAAAGAAGGCCTGGTCCTTAGGCTGAGGAAAAGCTGTATCGCGCTCACGCACGTAGTGGCGAAGGGCAGCCTGGGTCGTCGTGTGAACTGGAACGAGACAGTCCTTGCGGAACTTCGTCTTCTGAACGAGGAGAACCCCGTTGGTCAGATCGACGTCGGTACGATCAAGCCTGACCACTTCGCCCGATCGCAGTCCCGAGCTTGCCAACAATCCGATCAGCGTCGCCATCGTGCGCCCCCCCTGAGCGGGATGTCTGGCGAAATGCGGGCGCATGCGTCGATGAGCGACGCCAACTCTGACTCGCTGAGGATCCGCGGAGGCGGAATCGCCCTGGACCTGGGGAATACTCTGCGCTCCAAGGTCTCGGTTTGGGCGTCATAGACGGCGAGATACTCGTAGAATCGGCTGAGCACGCCGTGACGAGTGGCGCGGCTGTTGGCGGCACCGCCGAACGACAGGACGAAGTCCAGCGCCATCGTCCGGGTAGCGGGCGCATCGAGCTGAGCGCGTTCAACATAGCGGACGAAAGCTCGCAACGTGCCGGCTTGCTTGCTGAAAGAGTAGCCGAGCGACTGGCGCAGTTCGATGTAACGCTCAGCCTTCTCGCCGAGGAATAGGGCAAAGACGGTCATGCCACGCCTCCCGGAAAGGGGAGTGCGACCTCGGCGAGCTGCGAGGCCGCAACCTTCACGTACAGCGCCGTTGTGTTGATGCTCCGGTGGCCAAGAAGATCGGCGACCTCGTTGATCGGCCTTCGCTGCCCGACAAGCTGGGTAGCAAGGCTGTGGCGCAGGAGATGCGCACCTGCGACCCGCCCGAGTTCGACCCCGCCATGCCGCAACCGCTTCCGCACGATCCTTGAAACAGGCGCCGCACACTTGAACGGTCCCACCGGCGGCGTGAACGACAGGAACAGATACGGACTATCCACCCTCGGTCGAGCGCGCAGGATGTAATCGGCGAGTGCGGCGCCGGTCTCCTCGAGGAGTGGCACCACCCGATCACGCTTGCCTTTGGTCCGCCGGACAAAAACCTCGCCAGTACGCCAGTCGATATCGCGAAGCCGAATGGCGCGTAACTCGCCGTTGCGAATGCCCGTGGTGGCGAGCAGCAGCAGGACGGCTCGATCGCGGATGCCGACCGGCGTCGTTGCGCCGATTGCATCGATCGCGTGCCGAACGTCATTCCATGCAAGGCGCGGCGGCAAATGCGCCAAGCGCCAAGAGGGCGTCCTTGGGACGATGCGGGCGAGATCTTGGTGATGGCGACCAGCCCAATATAAAAACCGAAGAAATGTTCGAATGTGAGAAGTCGCTGCCGTGCGGCTCCCGGAGGTTGTCGATAGCGACAGCCGATACTCGACAGCAGCAAGGACCTGCTTGGCCGTCAACGCCTCGATGTCCTGGCCGGGATGGTGATGGCGGCACCAATCCAGAAAGCGGCGGCCGCCCAGAAGAACGCCTTCGCGGGACTTTGGCTCCAGGCCCCGTACCCTGCGCAGATAGTCCGAAAAGGAGGCCAGAAGCGGAGCATCCGGATCATCCTCTTCACTTGGAACGGAAATAATGAACCGCTCCGGAGCCACTCGCCGTGCGTGTCCTAGCGCCGACATAGCTCCAATGCGCGGCGTATCCGTGGGAAACGTGCGCAAATAGCTATCGACGACATCTTGATGGATCGGCATCGGACCGCAGCGTGTCCCGGCAAACCGGCTGAAGCGCGCAATTCGGCTCAGATAAATCTTGGCCGACGCTCGTTTGTAACCAAGTCTGAAAAAATGCTCCGCGAGGCGATCCATCTCGCCACCGAGCGCACCACTACGAAGGCGCTTGAGCACCCCACCGTACGAAAAATAGAACTCGAGCATATTACCCCTCCGGAATAGCGGCGCAGGGGAATCCCACGCCCATCCGAGAGGCACGAAATATATGTGGCGGAGAATTCCAGATTTGGCGGGCCTCGGCTGGCGCCGAGACGGGCTCCGCCACATAATCTCGCTCGACGCATAAGAACGGGTCGAGACCGCCATCTCTGACCAGAGCCATTAAGGATGCCGCACCTTTTTGGAAGTCGACCGGCTGGCACGACACGTAAACGACAACGCCGGACGCGATCATGCCTTGCCGCTCGGAGTATCTTCGCCAGGTGATCCGACTCGATGTCGCCGCCGACGCGCACCACGACATCACCGAGGACGATTTTGACCGCAGAGCTTGCCACCGGCTCAACGCGCGCGAACTTGACCTCCTTCTTCGCGGTTTCCGTCAGGGGCGCAACCAACCCCGATGACAGTGCCTTGCGACGCCACCCGTAAAGCTGCGAGGGATCCAATCCCTCAGCGCGCGCGATCGCAGAGACATTGGCTCCAGGCAACAACGTCTCGGCAATCAGGCGCTCCTTCTCCTCGTTCGGCCAGTCTCGCGGCTTGCGCCGCGCCCGCACCGGCGCCGCCGTCAATTTGCGACACGCCGGGATCAAGCTCGAGGTCATCGGCAACCATGATACGCTACAGCCGGATGTCTTCTCGTCGAGGCGGCTCGCATTCTCGTCAGCGAAGGTTTAGAAGTCTTCCCGTGCACGACCGACGATCTGGTCGTGGCCGAACGACTGCTGGAGGCCGGCTTGCAAGGTGCTCATGCTTTGGTGCGCACCGATCGGCAGTGCCGCCGGGCCGCTCAATCCAACAGCCCTCAGAGCAATGCGGGCGCATTTCCCTGACGTGTCGCTGATCGTCGTTGCCGGCATCGGTCGGCCGTCGCACGCAACTGCCGTCATGGAACTCGGTTTCGATGCGGTTCTGCTCAACACCGCCGTTGCCGGCGCCGGAGATCCCGCGGCGATGGCAGCCGCCTTTGCCGCGGCAATCGCCGCCGGCAATCAAGCCTTTAACGCCGGCTTGCTGGAGCCACGCGACATGGCCGTCTCCTCCACGCCCGTGATCGGAAAGGCGGTGTTCACATGCAGCTTGATCAGTTCTTCCTGATCGTCGAGAGTGCCGAGTGGATTGCCCGGCTGGTACCCCTCGGCGTCAAGCTGGTGCAGTGGCGCATCAAGGATCGTCCGGAGACTGAACTATGCACAGACTACAAATAACCTCGCTATGGAGTGCCTCCATCGTGTGAACGGTGAGACCGTATGTTTGATGCACAGAGCATGGAGCCGGTGATGTCAGAAAAAGTCGCCTGACATCCGCTGTCTGCGCGGAACCGACAATAGATGCTGCATCCACAATAGCTGCCGACGACGCTAGAAGGGCAACCTCGCGTTCTCCTTGACTTCCTTCATCACGAAGAAGGTGCGCGTTTGGCGCACGCCTGGAAGGGCGATCAGCTTCTGGCCGTGTAGCTTGTTGAAATCGGCCATGTCGCGGACGCGTATTTTCAGGAGATAATCGAAATCTCCGGCGACCAAATTGCAGTCCAGTACTTCCTTCAGCTCCATGACCGCGCCCTCAAAGGCACCAAAGCTCTCAGGCGTGGAGCGATCCAGTACCACGCCAACCATAACCATCGCGCCGAGGCCTACGGCGCCCGGCGAGACTTCCGCCCGCACGCCGGTAATGTAGCCCTCCTCGAAGAGGCGCTGAGTTCGCCTGTGGCAAGTTGCAGCACTGACATTCACGCGCTCGGCGAGATCGGCATTGCTGAGCCGGCCCTCCGATTGCAAGGCGCGCAAAATCTTAAGGTCTATCCTATCGACATCCTCTGTGGGAGACTCTTTCATTTTACCTCATATAATGGAAGACTTGGGTTCTACAATCGAACAATTATGCCGATAAAGAAAGCTTTTAAAGCAAAATTAGAGAGCACCTTTCAAACGATATCTACTAGCGTTCGGCCACAAATTCGGCACGGAGGCCCTGATCGATGTCACTGTTGGAAAAGTTTGAACGCTACCCGCTCACCTTCGGCCCGACGCCGATCGAGCACCTGCCGCGGCTGACTGCGGCGCTGGGCGGCAAGATCGAGATCTATGCCAAGCGCGACGACTGCAATTCCGGCCTCGCCATGGGCGGCAACAAGCTCAGGAAGCTCGAATATATCGTGCCCGACGCGATCGCCTCCGGCGCGGATACGCTGGTGTCGATCGGTGGGGTCCAGTCGAATCATACCCGCATGGTGGCTGCGACTGCGGCGAAGATCGGCATGAAATGTGTCGTCATCCAGGAGAAATGGGTACCGCACTACGATGCGGTCTATGACCGTGTCGGCAATATCCTGATGACGAAACTGATGGGCGCCGACAGCCGGCTGGTCGAGGATGGATTCGACATCGGCATCCGCAAGAGTTGGGAGGATGCAATTCAGTCGGTAGAGGATGCGGGCGGCAAGCCCTATGCGATCCCGGCTGGCGCTTCGGTACACAAGTTCGGAGGCCTCGGCTATGTCGGCTTCGCCGAGGAAGTCGCGGCACAGGAGAAGGACCTCGGCTTCATCTTCGACTATATCATCGTTTGCGTTGTCACCGGTTCAACCCAGGGCGGAATGATCGTCGGCTTTGCCGCACTAGACAGGGCCGACCGGGTCATTGGCATCGATGCCTCGGGCACCTTCCAGCAGACGCGGGATCAGGTGCGGAAGATCGTCGATGGGACCTCGGAACTCGTGAACCTTGGTCGGTCGGTGCGTGAAGACGAGATCGTCATCAACCCTGACTACGCCTATCCCGCCTATGGAGTGCCCTCGGAGGAGACCAACGAGGCGATCCGGCTCGCGGCGCGCACCGAGGCGATGATTACCGACCCGGTCTATGAGGGAAAGTCGATGCAGGGGATGATCGATCTCGCGCGCAAGGGCTTCTTCCCCGAGGGCTCGAAAGTGCTCTACGCCCATCTCGGCGGCGCCCCGGCGCTCAACGGCTATAGCTATTACTACAGGGACGGTTGATTGGCACTGTCAGGTTAACCTGCCCGGTATCGCATTACATAGCTGAAGGTAGTGTGCTGAAGGTTCTGCAAATTCACTGAGAGAGGCGGTCATGGCAGGCTGGTGATGTTGACGTCACCTGATTCCCTGGAAGGAACGCCACCATGACCAAGACTGAAGGTAAGACAGCCAGCGTCGCCGTCAAAGACATTTTGCTTTCGAACCCCGATGGGCTGCGCGAGGTGATCCGCACGGTGATGCAGGAGGTGCTGGAAGCGGAGATGGACGAGGCGCTGGGAGCTGCGAAAGGCGAGCGCACGCCGGAGCGGCTCGGCTACCGTTCGGGCCACTATGGCCGCACGCTGATCACGCGGGTGGGCAAGCTCGAGCTGCGGGTGCCGCAGGATCGCTCGGGGCACTTCTCCACCGAATTGTTCGAACGCTATTAGCGCTCCGAGCGGGCGCTGGTGGCAACCTTGGCGGAGATGTATGTGCAAGGGGTGTCGACGCGGAAGGTCAAGGCGATCACCGAGGAGCTGTGCGGCCATGCCTTCTCGGCGTCATCGATCTCGGCGATCAACAAGCGGCTGGACGAGAGCCTGAAGGCCTTTGCCGAGCGCTCGCTTCAAGAGCCGTTTGCCTACCTGATTCTCGATGCCCGTTATGAGAAGGTGCGCGAGGCCGGTGTGGTGATGAGCCAGGCGGTGTTGCTCGCTGTCGGCATCGACTGGGACGGACGGCGGCGGCGTCGAACTGGTGGTCTCCGACGACCATGCCGGTCTCGTCGCGGCAATTGGCGAGGTGATCCCGGAAGCTGCCTCGCAGCGCTGTTACGTGCATTTCCTCAGGAAGGGACTGTCAGGAATTCTGTGCGGTGGGCCATGATGATGAAAAGGAGCGAATCATCACATGGCTATCGAGAAAGAACTTCTGGACCAGCTCCTGGCTGGACGTGATCCATCCGAGGTTTTCGGCAAG
>Ga0315915_1004449_pt1 | contig 17704 bp, 8 predicted proteins | sample MpolbnodulesMG_FD_207738 | JGI IMG/M metagenome (GOLD analysis project Ga0315915, IMG submission 207738) | Medicago polymorpha root nodule microbial communities from Los Angeles, California, United States - branched nodules | ecosystem: Host-associated > Plants > Roots > Nodule | place: USA...
GCTTTTGGGTAATTTAATCGGTTGGGAAATCGTCGATTAAACTATCCAATCGACTTTGTGATCGTTTAAATGTTTGGGAAATCGATGTTTAAACGATCCCTTAGAAATAACGATGTCATTTGGACACGAATGATATTGTCGAGTGATTGTGATAATATCGTTTAATAAGCTAGAATCCGTTACTTGGTCGAGAGATTGCAGCTATTACGCTTGGTTGATGTCTCTGACCCCAAGCGAAATAGCCCTATCTCTTCTCGTTTTACTTTTATGTCGAATAGAACAACAGTTTTACACAAACAAACAATTTATACCCAAACACTTAACATGATGAATGTTGTGAAAATGCTTATGAAATACGCAACTCCCTGCAAAAACGATCCTATTATACTTACGTGTAAATAGTTTTTTGACATGTAAAAATATTACATCAGCACCCCCCTCGCGGAGAAGGGGTGTGTTGCGAGTAAATAGCCAAATGCACCATTTGAGCTTGATTTGTTATTGGGCCTAGGTCTTTGACCAGTCCAGAACAATTACCATAAGCATGTCATGTTAATAAAATTCGACTCCCCTGACGAGGATCGACTGATGGCACTAGGGAGGAATGAAAAGTCCAAACAAAATATGGCCACAACCTATACAAGCGAATCACAATTAAGAAATCTGTTGAGGGTGACTTAATTTGGATAACCTTTTTACCGGTTGAAACCAAAGCTCCGAAATATGAAAAATGGTCATCAAATTGAAAAGGTATAGGATTAGGGGTGGGAAAACATGTCTAATCCGTAGGCCGTCTTGTTTAACCCCCAAAATCATGTAGTATAACAGAAAGTACTTCAATGATTTTTGTACCAAACATTCCAAATTTATAGTGGTTGAAATCATGTCAAAATATGTGTAAGTGTAACATTGGATGAGTCAATTTTATAGTTCTAGGAATCAATTTAGCAGTACTTTCCTTAATCTTCTACATTATCCTTACCTTTTCATTAATCACGTACTCATTTTGTCCTCTCTTAAGTCCAGATGGAATCTAATCTAATTGGACATAGAAACAATTGATGGAATCTAATTGAGGAGGGAATCCACTTGCGTCTATATTTTTTTTTAATTGAAAATAGGTTACAAGTCTACTAAGCTTACCTTTTTCTTTTGACAACACTAAGCTACACTTTAACTATTTAAGCCACAAATCAATTGCAGAATACAAAGGAATCTTGCTGAGTGGAAAATAATTTCAGGTCCTTATTATTGGCGCATTTGATATGTTTTTTTCTTCTTTCTATCCTTCTATCTCTTCTATTATGCAATTTTTATACTGTGCATCCAACATTAGTTTACTTAGTTTTCTTTTTTCTTTCCGTCTAAATTGGTTGAACCTTAAATCGGTCTTTACTACGTTGTGGTTATTCGAGCGATTTGAAACAGTTGAACCATGACATTGAAGTCTTGGTAATTTATTTTTAAAAGATTGATATACAAGTTAGAACCAGTTCCCAACTTCCAATATAAGAACCACAATATGCTATCAAAATTGTGAGTTTAAGCAAACTCGTTTTACCTATCAACTCGTACACTCAAGTTTAGTTTACCTCATATCAAATAATATGGAAATAATATATACATAGACATATATACTTATATAATACAATAACTGCATTAAGATGAAAAAACAAACACGAACAAAATCAATTTAACAAAGAAGAAAAAGAACCGAATGTGAAAATTAAGATGAAAAAATAAGTAAAAAAACTCTTAAAAATTCCTTGCAAGTTTAGCGACTCATCGCAAGTCGAGCAGAATAAACTCAATTTCATTTCATAGTTTGCTAAAAATTGAGTTTATAGGCCGAGTCAACTCGAAATTGATACCTAAACTCGTGGAATCAGGTTAACTCGCGATTTTAATCAAGCCGCTCACAATTTTTCTTAGAAATCGTGGTTGGGCCTAACACAACCCCACAAAACTGACTTGTGAGGTGAGGATTGACCTCACTTATAAACACATTGTCAGACCATGTCCTATCCGATGTGGGACTCTTAACACACCACCTCACGACCAGCACTATTGGGCTTGGTTCGTGGACATAAATGGTGGGTGATCCGATAGCGGAAACTTGATAGCAGGTGGCCCAATGGATCTTGGAGAGACACTGATACCATCTTAGAAATCGTGGTTGGGCCTAACACAACCCCACAAAACCGGCTTGTGAGGTGAGGGTTGCCCCCACTTATAAGCACATTGTCAGGCCATGTCCTATCCGATGTGAGACTCTTAACAATTTTCTTTAACCATAATTTGTCTGTAATGGCCTACTTCCCTGATAAAGGAATATAAAATGCATTGAGCTTAAGCAAATCAAAATTCAGCCGCCAGGGATAGAGTGTGGTTAGTCAGTGATGGTAACAGGTAGAGCTGTCAAAAATGGGTCGGTCCATTAGCCCATAATTTTGGACCAGGCCGGCCCAAAAAAATTAGCCCAAAAACACACTCGGGGTTTTTTGGCTCAAGCCCATTTGACCCATACAAAAATTGGGTCGGGCCGGGCTGCCCATTATTGTTATTTAATTTGATTTTTGTTAAAAAAAATAGTATATTTTTGAAAAAAATTATCAACTATTTTAAAATTTATTAATAAAAATGAATGAATTTAGCTTAAAGTTTTAAAATTTTAAAGTTTATAAATTATTAATTTGATTTAATTGAATGAATAATCTAGAGTTTCATTAATATTCAATGTTAATGTAAAAATTATTTACACTTTTATGTCAATCTAATCATATTTTAACAAAAAAATAGTGGTGAGTGACTAATATACTAAAAATACATAAAAAAAAAGTGAATGAATTTTAAAAGTAAAAAATAAACGGGCCGGGCTGGCCCATGACCCACACAGGCGGGCCGAGCCATAGAATCTGCGGCCCAATTATAAATGGGTTGGGCCGAGCTGCCCCATTTATGTAGTCGGGCCTCTCGGATTGGGTCGGACCAGCCCATTTGACACCTCTAGTAACAAGTCTCCTTTGTTTGAGTGTATAGTAGTATGTTACAACATTACCCTTTTAGACAGTGTACTTATTTATTTGATTGGAAATTGAATAGGTGGTTTCTGTCTCAGCTTCCATTCAAAACATATATGCTCCATTGACTGGATAAAGTACGCCACTTTGTAATTATGTTTTTTTTAATGTCTTTCCTCCTAGCTAGTTACAACACAACACTCTAGTGGTTCATAACATGACCCTTGATGTGAACAAATGTTTTAAAACTTGGATGGAGGTGGTTGGGTATCTTATTTGATTGCTCTGTATTATTATTTGTTTAATTCAATAATTAATTTTGTTAATTTAAAGTTTTTTTGTTAAAAGAGATAATCACATGTCAAACTTCAATACTACTTGCTTCAGTAAGTGTCACAAAAATGTGAATGTGAAATTAACCAATAAAAGTATTAAATTATAACACATGTTAAAAATGAGCGAGCAACATTAGTTTTTAATATTTACTCTAACATCATCTACTCATGTGAAATCAATGTGGATTTATATTTTAAAAAGTGTTGAGATTTTCATGGATTTCATCTTATAAAAGAGTATATCAAAATAGATCAATTGTATAGGTTACAAGTGAGAGAAGTGTAATTTTATTAGTTTGTACCATTTAAAATAAGTCAATTCTTTTTTTTGTTGTTGTAGATAGACGAAATGGCAAAGCCATTATAAACTCACACACACAAGTGGAGGTACCTGGGTTCGAACCCCGGTCATGGCATCCGGCCTAACAATTTCGGCATTTTGTCAGTTGAGCTAGGACTTCTGGATAAAATAAGTCAATTCTATAATGCACAAACTAGACAAGTCTTACATCATGCATAAACTAATTTCCTCCATTGCATCAATAAATCTCACCAATAAACTAAATGAAATACAACGTGACATTTTGATCGAATAGTGGAAAATACATTTGTGCAAGTTTTTTTTTTTCTCTTCTTAGTCATCCGATTCTCAGGAGAAAAAGACATTATAATTTGAAGTTCAGTCAGAAAGTAAGTAAAGTAAGTTCGGCTAGAAAGTAAGTAAAGTATGAATAAGAATTATTCTATATAAAAATCAAGCTCATGTTTTCATGACCAATTCATCATTGATAGAACTCGTTAATCACTTGAGCTCAATTATTTGTTTGATGTAAAACCATTTTGCTCTGCATCTTAAAGCTTTCAAAATATATACTTCAGTCGTGTGTTATCTTGTATTTGCTGTACGTACTCTAAGCTTCTTGTGTCATTTTGGAAGCTCACCCGTTCTCCACCCTTGGCTCTTTATGACTCAAACATCTAGCTAGAAGTTTTACGTTCGCTTAATTCAAGTAATAAAATGTTTTTTTTTTGTTGTTGTGGTGGCCGAGGTTCGAACTCCAAACCTTACATATATTGTGCATTGTCCATATCAATTGAGTTAAGCTCACGAGGACGCAATAAAATGATTTGTCCTACACAAAAGAGATAATGTTAAAAATATTATCTAAGTAATCGATAATGACCCGCACTTTAAATTTAAATAATATTACATAAATCCCTTTATTCTTTGTTAAAATAAAAAATAATTCCCTCTTTAAAAAAAATAAAAATAAAAAGTGGACTGGTATGGAGGACCATACCACGTGGACTCTCCTATACATTGACTATTCAACATGTACAACTCAGTTTGATCATTCAGGTCACATGGGCTCCATTTGCTTAGCTCAACTTGATCGTTCATGTCACGTGAGCTCCACCGTCAATGTCAATAGCTCTCTCAGGTCGTTGTTTAAGCAACATTGTGGTCCTCCTCTTGAGGGTATCTCATAACGCGCCACACGTCTTGCACAGACAAGTGACATGAGCTGTGTACCCTTGACTCAACGTGCCTACGGACGAACAGTGCAAAGAAACATGATCAACTCCACACGCCTGGTATAGATGAGCCATATGGACCTCAAAGGGTTAATGAGCATGTACATCCAAAGAAAGACCCATTAGGTTAAAAAAGTGAAGTTTATGAAAGGAGATACCTAGAGAGCAGTAGAGGGATCGAATTCATTATCATAAACAATATATTTTCATCTAAGTCTTATTCAAAGTGCTCCTGAAATTTCACCTAGGACATTTCACCGAGTAGCTCACATGTTGTAATTAACTTGTGTTTACGTACTTGAACGCAAAGTAATTCGTGAATCCTTAGCTTATAATTTACGTAAAATCACTTAATTTTAAAATCTATTTATATTAAATATTTCGAAATTCGAACTCGGATCCCTTTGGCAAACGAGATTTAAAGTACCGTAGCATATTTTGAAGACACGATATATTCTTGGTTCAAATAATTACTTACCGCATAATATTTGCATTCAAAATTTTAACTAATGTATATTTACAATTTAGGGTCAAACTATAGTAACTAAAAGCTTCAAACTGCAATGAACATTAATCAGCTTAATTCCCTATAGTTACGTTCAAAAGCTTCGGCATCTAGCGGTTGAATCCTAATAATAGTTTCTGGCACCGGCAACATAGGTGGTGCTTCCAATCCAACAATCTTTCGACAAGTCTCAAGGAGGCACTGCCTGCACTTAGGGCATGATGAGTGTGCTTTTAGCCATTTGTCGATACAACGAACATGAAATCCATGGTTGCATTTAGGTAAAATGCGAACCTTTTCACCTTTACTGAACTCGGAGAGACATATCACACACTCTGTATCCAAACTTGGTAGTTTCAACTCAGTTGAATAACTTACTGTGGGAAATGTCTTGATAGCTTTCTTCTTGATTCCTTTGTTAGCCAGTTGAGGCGAAGAGTTGCTGCTAGAACTCGAAGAAGAACCGTTGTTTAGGGCTACGTTCGAAAACCTTAAAGCGCACCTTATGATGGAGTTTAAAGCAAGTGAGCAAATAAGAGCACACAATAAGACTGCTAGTATCATCACAACATTTGCATCAAATTCACGAATTCCAAAATACGAGTTAGTTGAATTGTGGTTGTGTGTGAGAACAGGGGAGCTGGTTGGTGATTGATAATCAATTGGATTTTGGAAGAGTAATCTTCTTGTGTGAGATTCCACAAGAAGCTCATGGAGAAGTGGTGAAGTAAAAGAAGTAGAAGCATACATGTTTTCTGTTAGGAAACTTGATCAGTTGGTTAATTAGAGTTTGAGTATTGTTGTTATGTTATCCTAGACAGGGGACTATATATAGAGAAGTTAATATGTTAGAATTGATATGGTATCTGGCTTTAATTAAAAGTTTGAATTAACTATTATTGGTATTTGGTGCCTAGTTGCTAGTTAGTAATTTTTTTGTATTTCTTTTTTCTCCACTGATCATCACTATGTCTTTTTGTATATTATTTAATTTAATCTGGCTTTATAATCAAGTAGGGTCCATTTTAATTCCACTTTATGCCAAGCAGAATGTGGCGATTGGCAACTGGATTTCATAATGGAGTATGCTAAGTAAAAAATAAATAAAATCATAACATATATGTAAGATATCATAGGAGATTGCTGCTGTTTCCCGCTAAACAAAGACCCAGCAAGCTCATAAAAGAATAGTGGATATATAAGTTGATGCTACACTAATATTTTTTCTAAGATTAAAGACTTAAAGGACTTAATTCAATGTCTCAGCATTTGTGTCCCTATGAGAGAAAGAAAGAGATAGAGCCAAGTGGACAAGTCTGTATTGTGGAAAAGGTCTATTGTTTTTTACTTGCAACGTACGTTTTGGTACTCTTGCAACGCGACAAGTTGATGAGGTTCAAAACATTAACACGAGCCATCGAATTATGGCCGTTGGATTATTAATTATCTAGGACTTTTGAAGTATGAAGCATAGACTACTTCCACGTCACAAAAGTAAAAGTGAAAGAAGATAGGAAAATAAATTACGTATCTTTTCTCTTGATTTCCATATATGTCATTTGTTTGACGATATTTTATCAACTAAATGTATATAGCACATAATATACTATCAAAATTATTGAAGTTGTTGGAGTCTTCTCACCTTGTAAAAGTTTCGATTGTTAACTGTATGCTTGTGCATGTCGATGTGGATTGACAATTCATCTTATGATATTTTAGCATGGTATTAGAGCTGAATTAAAAATATCAATATGAAAATTGGATTCATAACTCACACTTGACCTGAGGTTAGTCTTGTTGTTAAGATTTGGGGACCGTTGGATGTATATATGAACCTCATCTCTAATTTTTGTCATACTAACACCAAACCATGATATAGTAAAATGGTAATATTAACTTGTGTCCTTATAGCACTAGTTAAGAAGGTAAAAATAGAATTAAAACATAAATTTTATCTTGAAAATATAAGTTTTAATGTTTAAAATATGGAATGCACAATTTCCAATAAATTTCTATCTTTAGTTTCTTAACTTGTGCCCTAAAGGCACAAGTTAGCATTTTCCATTGTAAAAATAATCCTTAATCCCGGTTATATGTCATTATGAGCAATGTTAGCAACACACTCTTTTAATCACCCTCTTTAATACTCACTCTTTTATTGATTTAAATCAATGTGAGTGTACACTTTAAAAATTGAACTCACACAAAATAGTGGAACATACATTAATTTCATCCCATAAATAAGTAAGTACTAACGAGAATGTTGCTAGCATTCATCATGTCATTATAGCAAAAAAGTTGTCCGAGATTATTACACGTACTTTTGTTACTGTATATCAATAAAAGTTTGCAATTTTGCTCCTCTAATAATTACGCATTCATTTATTTTAAAGAAATAATATTTGTACAATCACTTTTTGGAACAACCTTCTCTCTTATACTCAAATGTTTAATCCATTGTCGCTCACAGTTCTCCCCAACAAATAGTATCCTCATTTTTTTTTGAATTATTTAAATTTTAATTAAGAAATATTTTTGAAATTAACTATGCATGTATTTCTAAAATTTATGGATCACACCTCATTGTTAAATTTATATTTTGAAGCGTTGATTGTGAGATTTTATTAGAAAAATATCGATGGATCCACTTGAAAAATATCCTTACTGCAAAAGGGAAAAATATCTTTGTGTTTATTTTTATTTTTTGACAAGGGAAAAATATCTTAAATTTATATTTTGAAGCGTTGATTGTGAGATTTTCTTAGAAAAATATTGATGGATCCACTTGAAAAATATCTTAGTCTTTATTTTTTTGACCAGGGAAAAATATCTTAGTCTTTATTTTTTTGACCAGGGAAAAATATCTTAGTCTGAAGTAGAATATCTAAACACTTCAACTAAATAAAGTAAAATTTAGTATTAAGAAAGCAGCTTTACACTTGCATTACTACAAACTTTTTATAGGGTGGGGGATGCACTTTACAGAAAAGAGTGTGGAAAATAACCGTTGATTGAAAAATAAATTATTGAGATTTTTTTTTTTTTGGAAGGATTATTGAGATTTAATTGACTTCATTATTTTTCTTACATGTACATATATTTCAATTTTCAAGTATTTCATTCTTTAAAGTGCACCCATTCACCTTAGAATAGATAATAATAGTAATTCCTTTAATCATAGGTGTAATATTTTCATCAAATAGAGAAAACTGAAAAGGAGAAAACTCAAAACGTAGTCACATATCACAAGTATTTAATATGAAGTTAACGGATCAGAAAACAACCATAATATTCCTACTTGTAGTCATTTATATTACCTTCTTCCAAAATCTTGTGTTCGATCTTTGTTCTTGATTTTTTTTTCTTTTCAAAATTGAATAATTTACTTTTTGGCTTTGTCGGGGTTCTTTTGGTTTCACCAGTTTGGTGTTTGTCTTTAAGGTTACCCCACTTCATACACAGATTTACTTTTCCATATATAGTTTAAGATCAACTTATTCTCAACATCGGAATGCTTATAACTTATAAGATTATGAATTCATTGGTAGTTTCTAGCTTTCAGGTCTAAGCAATAATTTTGTTCTTAAAGATATTTACAAATTAATGCATTTGATATGGATGATATATGTGATCTTCCAGACAAATTCTATCCTCTAAATTTTAGTGAACAAGCGAAAATTAATTTGAAATTTGAACTTTACCGGCTTATACTTGAGGTTGTTAGGGAAGATTGATATATATTACTTATTGATGGGATAATCCGTCTTATATTATTTATTTATTTTTCCGGTTTTTAGAACTATCTCAAAAAGAAAGATCACTTTTAGTTTTAGCAATGAAGATAACCGAGACAAGATTGTGTAATAAGAAAGAGAATAAATTTCTCGTTGACAATATGACTGTGTATATTGAAAAAGAAATAGATGAACACTTAAGCTTTGATATTGATGATTTTAAGTCTATAAACGAACAAGGGCAGCAATTTAATTCTAATTACACCTCTCTTTTTGTACATGTGTTGATATTTTGAATCTTTGATGAAATTATATATGACTCATATGATTTTAAGATTTAACTGTAATATTTTGGTTAGCACTTGCCACTTCCCCTAAGATTTTGGGCAAGTTCTGCCATTGCTTTCTTTCTATAAACGATGTCAAAAGCTAGGGTTTAATAGCACTTAAAGCAAACAAGTGTTGTCGAAAGTTAACATATAATAACATTTATTTACAAAAGTACTATTGCAAGAGCCATGAATTTGGATCCTCTAAACTGAATAAATTGTAAAACAAATAAATCAAGAGTTGTTATTTTAAAATACTCTTCATATGAGCTTTGTCATGGACATTTTTATTTTTGTTTTTCCTTCTACATTTATCTATTTAATTTAAATTTCTTGAAGGCATTTATAGCATCGGTTCAAATAATTACTTACTGCAGACTGCTGTTGAAAAAAAATTGCACTCAAAATTTTAATTAATGTATATATAAATTTACATCTGGAGTCAAACTAAAGCAACTAAAAGATTCAAACTATAATGACCATTTATCTACTTTCTTCTCTATAGCTACATTCAAAAGCTTCATGGTCTAGTGGCTGAATCCTAATAATAGTTTCTGGCACTGGCAACATAAGAGGCGGTGCTTCCGATCCAACAATCTTTCGACAAGTCTCAAGGAGGCATTGTCTGCACTTGGGGCATGATGAGTGTGCTTTTAGCCATTTGTCGATGCAACGAACATGGAAACCATGATTGCATTTAGGCAAAATGCGCACCTTTTCACCTTTCGTGAATTCCGAGAGACATATAATACACTCTGTATCCAAACTTGGTAGTTTCAATTCAGTTGAATAACTTACTGTTGGGAATGTCTTGAGAGCTTTCTTCTTGATTCCTTTGTTGACCAATTGAGGTGAATTGTTGTTGCTTGAACTTGAAGAAGAGTCGTTGTTGAGGGCTACATTTAAAAATCTTAAGGCACGCCTTATGATTAAGTTTAATGCAAGCGAGCAAATAAGAGCACACAATAGAACTGCAAGTATCATCACAACATTTGCATCAAGTACACGAATTCCAAAATATGAGTTAGTTGAATTGTGGTTTTGTGTGAGAACTGGGGAGGTTGTTGGTGATTGATGATCAACTGGGTTTTGGAATAGTAACCTTCTTGTGTGAGATTCCACAAGAAGCTCATGGAGAAGTGGTAATGTAAAGGAAGTAGAAGCATACATGTTTTCAGTTGGGGAATTTGATAAGTTAGTTAATTAGAGTTTGAGGGTTGTTGTTATATTATCCTAGGCAGGGACTATATATATATATATATATATATATATAGAGAGAGAGAAGTTAGTATGGTAGAATTGATATGGTATCTGGCTATAATTCAAGTTTCAATTAACTTATTATTAGTATTTGTTGCCTAGTTGCTAGTTAATTTTTTTGTATTTCTTTTTTCCTCCACTGATCACTATGTCTTCTTGTATACTATTATTTAATTTAATCTGGCTTTATAATAAAGTAGGGTCCATTTTAATTCCACAAATCACATTTGCTTGATAAATAAAATCATATATGTTAGATATCGTAGGAGATTGCTGCTGTTTCCCGCTAAACAAAGGACCCAGCAAGCTCATAAAGGAATAGTAAAGAGAAGAGATGAGTTGATGTTGCACTAACACTTTTTCTAAGATTAATGACTTACAAGACTTAATTCAATGTCTCATCCCAATGAGAGAAAGAAATAGAGCCAAGTGGCCAAGTCTCTAATGACTCACACAAAATTGTCTTGCAAAAGGTTTCAGTGATCGCTCAATTAAGCACCTTCAATTGCTCACAATTTCAGAAAAAGAACCGTATGATGTTACAATCGATACTACTTATTCTTCTGTCTTAAATGTTAGAATTGTAAAAACAATTGTAATTATAAACAAATTTACTACTACTTTTAATTTTTTTAATTTCCGTTATTTTTCTAAAATGACCCTATAATTAGAGATGGAGGTAGTAATTTTTTTAAAGGGTTTATTAAGCAATCGCCAAAGGTCCTCTTGGTACTCTTGCAACGCGACAAGTTGAGGAATTATGGCCATTGGATTATTAAACTAGTACTATGAACTATGGACTACTTCCACGTTACAAATGCAAAAGTGAAAGAAGATAGGAAAATATATTACATATTTTTTCTCTTGGTTCCCCCTATATGTCAATTATCTAAGGAGATCTTCTTAACTAAGTATATATCAGTAATATAATACTTATATTATTGAAGTTTTTTTTTGGGTAAAATTATTGAAGTTGTTGGAGTTCAATTGGATTTTTATGCATAACTTGTCAACTTCGTCTCAAATCATTTGAAAGTGGGATATAAATCCATTTACAAATTGTGTATAACAATATGTATTGAAATTGTAGTTGAAGTCCCACATTCACTACCATATCCAGGATCTTAGTTCAGAGGATTCAGACTTTGGAGTTCTTAAACCACAAAAATAAAATAAAATTTAAGGGGTTATAAAGGGGAATATTTACCTTTTTTTTTTTTTTTTTTTTTTTTAAAGTTAAGGGTTTCAATGAACCCCTTCAAATGGGCTAAATCCGTCTTCACACACATTTTTAAGGTTTTTAGATTTTTAAAAGTACATTTGTGGTTGGACAACTTCATCTTATTAATAGCTCTAAGACTTGAGATCTAAACTTATTTAACAAAATAGGAATGATAACAACACACATTTCAACACACACTCTTTGATTGATTAAAATTCATATGAGTCTCACAAAATCATGTTGGTATCATATAAATTTGATGGGTCCTATGTAAATTTTAACAAATCAAAGAGAATGTGTTGAAAAGCGCGTTAACAAAAATCTGATTGAAATAATTTTGATCGGCTATTATATATATATATATATATATATTGTTTACATGCTAATTAAACACTTCAGAATGAGAACTAATAAATGTCATATTAACACCAAATTATATAATTGTAAAGTAATATTTTTTAAATTAACTATGCATATACTTTTAAAATTTATGGATCACACCTCATTTTGTTAGATTTACATTTTGAAGTATTGAATGTGGGATTTTCTTTGAAAAAAGTCAATGGCTCCATTTTAAAAATATCTATTCTTCTAAAGAGAAAAATATCTTAGTCTGAAGTAGAATATCTAAAAACTTAAACTAAATAAAGTAAAATTTTAATTTAGTATTTAAAATAGCTTGTCTTTTAGAAATGAATTCTTTTTTTTTTTTTGGGTACAATTTTAGAAATGAATTCTACTCGGTACAAATTTCAAACAAATTCCAAATATGTTGTTACAATATTTTGACGAGCAAATGATCACTTTAGTCCCTGATTCTGCACCTCGCTGTCACATAGGTCCCTGATTCATGATTAAATACAAAGAAATCCCTGACTGTGCATTTCATTATCACTTTAGTCTCTGACATTAAATAATTCTGTTAAGTGATGATGATGTGACATAAGTTTTTCGATGACATGATATATAATGTGACACAAGTTAAATAATCCTTTATAGATTGTGAACTTACAAGTGTCATTATTTTGCATTTTGTTTAAGATTAGTGGTACTTTTCCCTCAATATATTCTGAACCATAACGATAGCTGCTTTATTTACACTTGTATTAATGCAAATTCTTTTATTGGAGTGATTTACTTTTTTTTTTGGGTACAATGGACTATGGAGTGATGTACTTTACAGAATAGATTGTGGAAATATAACCAATGACGTACTTTATATTTATTTATCCTTTGAAGTACATTCATTTTACCTTAGTATATATTTCTTTTGAAGAGATCCACCTTAGTATATTTAATAAATCCTTTGATGATAATTGATAAGTGTCGTATTTTCATCAAATAGATAAAAAAACTGAAAAAGAGAATGTGTCATTTCAATACCTAGTCACATATCACAATAATATTAAAATTACAAACTCATTAGTGTGATTTTTTTTTTTTGAAAGACATTAGTGTGAAATTATACAGATAAGAAAATAACCATAATATTCCTACTTGTAGTTCATTTATATTATATCGTTCTCTGAAATCTCTTGTTCGATCTCTCTTCTTTATTTTTTAAAATTAAATAATTTACTTGTTGGCTGTGTTGGTTTCTTTTAATTTCACTGGTCTGGTCTTCGTCTTTAAGGTCACCCTATTATACGTTTGATTCGTAGCTAATTCGTAGCAAATGTGCGTGTGGGACTTGCAATCCATATAATTATATGTCTCACAATGAACTGATCCAAAAGTCTAGAATTTGACTTCATAGTAAATTCGTTGAATTTCGTTAATGCATCAAATGAGTTGATTTTGAACCAAAAATTAACTTTGTTAGAAAATTGAGTCGAACTTAAATTCTTTATAGTTTGATTCATTTGATTTATAAGTTGATTCAATTATATGTATATGTATGTTTGTGTGCGCGCGTGTGTGCGTTTGTGTGCGCGCGTGTGTGCGTTTGTGTGAAATTACATGTACTAATTTCAATTTGCTTTTTTATATTATTCTTTTTGGTTCTTTATATCTTGCTATTGCTATGTGTTTAATTATATATATTTATTTGGATATTTATGCATGCATCAACTTTGTATTAGTGTGTTCTTTAAACAATATAGGTTGTGATAACTTTTATTTTAATTCATTGTACCAAAAAAAAAACTTTTATTTTAATTCAGAATTTTTCTTTTTAAAATAAAAATTAAAATGTCAAAGATATAATTTTATATTTTTGATAAAAAAAAGATTTTGAGTTATGTGATTCGAGAAGACGAGCTGAACCTAACAAGTCAAATTGAGTTGTTAATGAACTTTAAACAACTCGAACTCAAGCTAAATAAAATGTTTGTTTCAAACATGAGTCGAGTTTTTAACTGAACCGATTTTTATCGTGTTAAGTCAAATTTGACTCATTTCTTGCCCTATTCAGGAGGAATTCATACAAGAACCATACCACTTCACTCATGTTAAGGAATATTCTGTATCTTTTTAGTTTTTGCAGAGTTTTGTTAAATAAAAGATTTAAGGGACTAAATTTGAAGGCGGTGATATATAGTGACTCAAGTAATTTTTCTCTTTACTGTTTTGGCATAATTTTAAAATTTTACATTGTTTTCTAACTTCAATGATACAAAGGCTACTTACCTGGATGAATATCCATCAAAGCCTGCTCCCTTATTTGGTACATCTCTGCTATAGATAATTGTATACAATTTTCCTTTTAGGTCAAATGTATTCAGGGAAGTACCCTAAACATGAAGTAAGAATATTAATGTTGGTGATTATCTCTGAGCCTTGCATCGATTGCATCCTTGAGATTTCCTGACTTCATTAAATTGTTAATCCATTTGCCCAAACATCCCCGGTCCATGAAAAAATCATTATTGGGAAACTTTCCACCTACCAAAACACCAAGAATAACACGAAAACTATATATGTCACTTTTATCACTACTGCATCCGTATTGGTTATACTCTGGAGCCATATATCCCCATGTTCTAGAGGCATGATCAACACTTCTATGAGTCTGCGCGCCAAACATTGTTATTGTAAGTCCAAAATCCGTAATCTTAGCTTCCATATCATTATCAAGTAGAATATTCGTAGGCTTGAGATCTCGATGAATTATGCGCGAATTATGGCTCATGTGGATGTATTCTAGGCCATTCGCGATACCAACTGCAATCTTATACCTTGACAACCAGTCAAACTCCTTTTCTCCTCTTTCAAATTTTTTCAACATGTTGTGCAAACTCCTGTTCTTCATGTACTCGTACACCATGTAATGACAGTCAGATCTACGAATATGAACCAACAGTGGTAGAACGTTCCGATGTCGAATCAGACCGACCGTGGTAATCTCCGAATTAATTTGTTAATATTTAATTTCATGAAGTTTAGAATTTACATTAATTCTTAAATAATTCGCTGGTGCTCGATTACATGTGTGTGTATGTTTGTATGCGCACGTGCGTGCATTTGTGTGAAATTACATGTACTAATTTCAGTGTTTTTTTTATATTATTGTGCTTGGTTCTTTTTTTTTTTTTGGGTAGATAGAAGAGATGACAAAGTCATCATAAACTCACATACATAAAGTGGAGGTACCGGGGTTCGAACCCCGGTCATGCCGTCCGACCTAACAATTTGGACATTTTTGCATGTGTGTGTATTTTTTATATGCAAGATAATAAAATATTCACATAATCAACCTACACACCAAATTAAATTATCTTACATATAAAAAATGAGAACGTTGTGTGACTTTTTATTTTTGAGTACTAGAAGATGAAATAATGTATGCTATACCCATTTTATAGAAATAATGATTTACCTCATAAATTTTGTTATTTCCAATTTTAACCTTGATAATAAATTTTCTGTCTAAGGTGCTTGCAAACACAGTTATTGCCCAAGGTGAAACATTCACCACAGACGCACAATTTGGACCTGAGTTCCCTGCTCATAGTACAATTAATATCCCCTTATGTATTGCATGAAATGCTCCAATTGATATTCCATCTCTAAAAATATATGTTTTCAGTTGTGTTTCCTCCAATTGAGACTGATATTATGTCGACCCCATCAATAATGGCAACTTCAATTGCGACGAGGATGTCTGCATCATCACATCCATCAGACCAACATACTTTATAAACAACGATTTGTGCTGATGAAGCTCTGCCTTTTATTGTTCCTTTTCTGAGGCCAAACATATTTGCCATGCTAACTGGGTTCCCCAATTGATGTCGTATGCGTCCCATGCTCACTTGTATCTCCAAGAGATACAATATTTTCCTTGAAGAAGTTTTCTGGATAATAACTTTTATAGTATCTAGCTCAAATTAATTTGCCACAAAAAATTAACTAACATTAGCATTTTGGCAAGAGTTATATAGTTGCCACGATCACTGTCGTAGAATGAAGATTAGATTGCTCTACTTGTTGAATTTGAAATCAATAGCTTGACAAGTGCATTTCCATTTTATAGGTGGTGAGCTCAATCCTTCAACATTGAAACTGGAAGATTTTAGCCAAATTCTAGAATCAATCACTCCAATGATAATGTCACTTTCAGAATGTGACCTCTCCACAGATAATGGCAAGCCAATAAAATCCCACGATCTTGTGGTAAGGAGCTGTCTTTTTTCATTGGGAAAGACAAACACCACTTCATCATGTTCTACAACACCAATTTTCTTAGTTAATAAATATACAAATATTAATTAAGGAGGAAAGATAGCTCATTTTTCAATAGAAAAAAAATTAGCATGTACACACCAGCTATTTTATTAGCTTCATCCTCTGGCAATTCCATAACAAAGCCACTAAAACTACGTTTGTAGTGCTTGAGTACAGACTTGGGCGTTGGGTTGCTGAAGTTGTGAATAGAAAAAAGAGGTAAGATAGAGCTAGAATATTCCTGGCTAAATTGCATCTAATTTTTTTATATTTCGTAGCTATTCGGCAGCTTATCTATAGTTAAAAGCTTATTACAATTGTATTTTTGCAGCTACATAACTTGGTTGTCTCAGAGCTATTTCGTAGCAAACGTGCGTGGGAATGCAAGAAGCATGAATGAGAATACATTGCCGATGACAATACAGAACCTACAATCATTGAAAAATAATAGCTTTCGCCTCTTCTCTTTGGGGGGTCAAAGTCGTGAAACTGTTCAGCATCCAAAGTCGTCAAACTGCCTCTTCTGTTTAACTGAAAATTAAGTTCGTTTAAAAATCGAACCGAAATTAAATTATATATAGTTTGATTTATTTGATTCATAAGTTGACTTGATTATATGTATATGCATGTTTGTGTGTGTGCGTGCGTACGTTCGTGCGAACTAATTTTAGTGTGCTTTTTTATATTATTGGTTTTGGTTCTTTATAAATTGCTGCGTGTTTAGTTTTTCTATATTTATGAAGTAGTCTATTGGCTAGATTCACATACTATAAACAGAGAAGTGGATAATCCGAAATTCGAACTCTGGGCCCAGTATATCAATGTCCATGCATGGAGCTATTGAGCTCCACTTACATGGCATATTAACAAATAGTCTTAGTTAAAAAAACCATAGTTTTAAAACTCGGCTCGGTCATCGACTCGGCAGGGGTACTGGGTCACTGGGTCAATGGTCGAACCACTGAGTCATTGATCGAACCACATGACTGAACCGGAACCACTCGGATGACTCGGTTAGATGACTCGGTCTTAGATTAAATTTATATAGTTATTTAACCGGATTAAATCGGATTGAATCGGATTGACTCGGTCACTTTA
>Ga0315915_1004450_pt1 | contig 17703 bp, 3 predicted proteins | sample MpolbnodulesMG_FD_207738 | JGI IMG/M metagenome (GOLD analysis project Ga0315915, IMG submission 207738) | Medicago polymorpha root nodule microbial communities from Los Angeles, California, United States - branched nodules | ecosystem: Host-associated > Plants > Roots > Nodule | place: USA...
ATAAAAAAAAAAAAAAACTTAATGGATAAAAGCAAAACTTAAAATTAACTTAAAGGATGAAAAATATAATTTAGGCAGGTATTTATATTTTCTTTTAACTTAACAAGAGGAAATTAGAAAAGGTAGGTCCAAGATATAGAAGGCTCCAATTGAATTTCAATGTTACGAGTTCCCAGGGCAAAGGTCTATGACCTCTCTTGGTTGAACGTTGAAAACATGACTACTACAATTCAAGGTAAAATTGAAACAAACACTCAGCACGTACATAAATGGCTTGCGTTGCGTTTGACTTTTTAAATATTAATTGAAGTTGGTGTATGTTTGATATCATGTTGGCTTTGTTAGAATAATTATAATCTACTTTGATTTTGTAGTTAAAAAGAAGTTTTTTGATTTTGGTATGATTATCGTGATACTAAACATAAACTTAATTGTTCAATCTTTACGATATAAACAACATGTTTTGTTTATATTGAAGTTGTTTGGAGTCCCACGTCGAACATATTTTTGGGCCGTTAGGTGTATAAATATGTTTGGATGTTCGTTTTTTGAGTTAGTTTTTTAGATGAAATCCAAATTCATTTAACACGTTGTTAGAGTTGGATTGATAATTGTGATGTGGAAATTGGACACAATATTCATGCTAGGGGTTTGGTTTGAATCCTGTTGTTGCTCAAATTTCTTAATTGTCGGATGTATAAATGTTCATGACACCTTCACCTTTTAAACTAACTTTTTTATATAAGATCGAAGTTCAATTGATAGTTGGTTTAATTACAATTAATTTGCAAATAATTTTTTTTTTAATTCAAGTCATATAAAGTTTTTAATAAATTACTTGTATAAATAAAACATAGTCTAACTATGATGTTAAAAAATTACATAAATTATATGACGTAGTATTTGGTTTTCTCGAAAATGTTGTTTGAGAAAAGATATCGGTTAAAGGTTGGTGAAGTCTTTTGATAAACATCTGTGATACTAACCCATGCATTGTGACACCAGTATCACATTTTTCAGCTACTTTTAGGACTTATTGAGCATCATATTTTGAACATTTCATCGTTGTTTTAGGACTTTGGAAGATAAAATAAATTTTTATATAGTTATTACTTATTTGACTTTGAAATTCTAACTAAAAGCAATAATTTTATTTTTTTATTTCTTCATAGGCAGTAGCACAAGAAGAAAAAAAACTAGTTGCAAATATTCAAAGATGATCAGTCATAAACAAGGAACAAAATTCACAAGGATTTTTTTTTTCTTTTACGGAAAAATCCATTGGAGTTTAATTATATTAAAATAGACAAAAACATATTGGAGATTAAAATCTGGTTGATAACTTTTTTTTTACGTCAACTCTGGTTGAAAACTTAACGTGTAGATTTTAAAATAAATTGAAGAGCTCGTACCTTTAAGTAAGTGGATAGCTTCAAATTCTGAATCATGTGAATAAAAAAAAAAGTGATTGGTAAAAGACAATATATATTTCGTGTCTTCTTAAAAATTGTTGCATCTTTCTCAAACTGACGAATGGATTTAAGGTATGTTTGATGTGCATATATAATAATATATAATAACATTTGCCATTTAAATATGATGTGCACCAAACAAACTCTCATCCACCGTCACCATCACACACTTTTGTACAATCATTTTTCGTATAATTTTTGCCACAACATTTTCTTTTCTCTTTTTTTGGAATAAAAAAAATATAGAGAGAAAAGGAAGAAATAAAGAGGAAGAGTACAATATGAGAGCATAAGAGAAAGCTTCTTTAAGAAAAAAGTATAAGTGAGAATTATCTCAAAAACTGTTTTAAAATGGTTGGAAAAATATCATTTCTCAATGCCATTTAAAGAATTTTTTTCTCATTGTTTTTAACGGGGACACCATACACAAACATCTATGATCTATCTAACTTTGACTCTATACTGAAGGAATAAATTGAAAACAAAATGTGCAAACTATATTAAAAGATCTCAGGACTATAAAGGAGACACAATTAATTGATCAAAGATCTTTTTTGTATTATGAACATATGAGTGCAATATTTCAAAAGAGAAACATATGTAAACAAAATTAATGAATTTTATTAAATATTTACAAATCAAGATCTCCCATTATACAGTGATAATGTGTTATCATCAAAACACCATTGCAGTCTCTATCTCAATCTCAGTCTCTCAATTGTTGATGCAATATTTTTTTAAGCACAATAGCTATTGCTGTACATAGACAAACTCACTGTTATACATTATGGTGTATTTGAACGTGAGAATCCTAAAGCTCAATATTCCATCGCAATCCATAAAATCCATCGGAGAACCAAACAAATATAAATGAAAGTTAAATTTTAAGTGATTAACATAATACTCATTTTATTTGTGAAATGAAACAATATCATTTTAGTATAGACAAACCTACTATTATAGATCAAATCTTTTACGAACATGTTTATACACATGAATAAAATGAACAACACACTTTCTAACAAATGAACAACACGCTTATATGACTTTCACCAAATTTATAAGAGACCATTATGATTTGATGGAATTTGATTTTTATTATAAAAAAGTGTATGTTGGAAAGTGTTTGTTGCCATCACTCCTCTTATACACATAAGTGAAAAAGAATAAAACCATAATATGTATTAAGATAAACCTTTAAGTGATTAACATAATACTAGTAGCAATTATCTGTAAAATAAATGGTACTACAAATGTAAGAAAAATTAAAAAACAAAATTTAAATTATGAGAACTCTTGTGAGGATGTAAACATTTATAAAAGAGTGCAATCAAGCTCTAGATATATTTAATTTGATGGAAGTATTAACCAATGTTAAAAAGTTATGTCTTTTTCATATAGTTTCTCTACCATATTGCCATTGACATCAGGTTGTGAGAAAGAACGAAAGGAAAATCAATAAATATAATTTTTTCTAATGGAAATGACAATTTTTACACTTCCAGTAAATTAAATACACCACTTCCCAAACACAATATTTTTTATAATTGTCTCCTTAATCAATGACGAAGGTCACTCGCCAATGTTTACATTTTTTTTTCTTCAATTAAGATAATAAGGATAGACATGAAAGAAAGTATAATACATCATAAACTATAAACTCAAAAGATATTTGAAGTAACAACTTAAAAACTATAAACTCTTAAAAAACTACTCTAAAATTGTGAAAGAAAATATTACAAACTAACTTCATTTTAATCATACGAGTCGGTCCAAAATGAACTTACGACAACAACGGTCAAGGATTTGGTTTAACGACAAACATAATCATACGAGTCAGTCCAAAGTGAAATCACGGCCAAGGGTTTAGTTCAACGACAAATATAATCATACGAGTCGATCCAAAGTGAAATCACGACAATAATGGCCAAGGATTTGGTTCAACGACAAATATAATCGTTCGAGCCGATCCAAAGTGAAATAACGACAGCAACGACCAGTGATTTGGTTTAACGACAAACAAGCAACGTCCAAAACACGAATTTACATGTTACTCCTATAAACTATCGGCTACAACTCGAATTACTTTGAAATAAAACAATCAATATTCGAACCACGAACTTACATCTATAACCTAGTACAAGTACTTAAAAATGACACGAACAATATCCAGAACACGAATCTACATATCATAAACTATCCGTTATAAACTAGTACAAGTATTTAGAAATGAAGCAAAACATTAGAAGTAACCTAGAAGTAGAAGTGATGTAACTAACTAATTAGTTAAAGGATGACGGGGTAAGTGATTGAAATGGTTGGACACATTATTTTTTTACCGTATATCCTGCAAGAATAAAAGATGCGTGACAAAATAAGCAGTTAAGGTAATTAAATGAAAAAATAAAAATAAAAATAAAAATAAAAATAAAACATTGTATTGGGATTATGTCCATAGAGCCATACCATACATAAACATAGGTGTTCATTTTTTTCTTTGATACCTTCATCGTCATCACTTTCACAACCCAACACATCAAAACTAGAACAACAACGTTATTCTCACCAAAAAAGTCAGTGCTGCGTTAAAACAACCTTCTTTATAATTACCCTTTTAACCCTTCTCTCTCTTCACCTTCAAATTTCTCACTTTACGATCACTTTGATCTTATATCAATGGTGATTTTTTAGATACAATACAACCCAGGTATGTTTTTTTGAATAAAAATCGTTTTTTTTATGTGGGTCGTTTTTTTGTTGTTTTTTATTTACTAGTTCAATCTATTGATGCAGATTCACTGAAGAATTTGTGAAAGCTGATACATAAATCAATAAAGGTTGAAACTTTCGTTTGTTGAGAAGTGATTATGGCGGTAGCTGAGAATGTTGGAACCAAAATCGATTCTTCCAGTGAGAATTTGGACAACAGTGTTGTTTCATCGGACTCAACTGAGGTTGTTGAGAAATCCAAACCCATAACCGATCAGAATCTGAACACCAACACCGTTAACACCAACGTTGTTGGTGTGATCAATCATCAACAACAAGACAGTGTACCAAATGGTAACCATGGTTTCATGGCTCATCAAATGGGTCAGATGCATGGAAATGGGGTTCAGAATCAGCATTTGGTTGATGGGTATGGTGGGAATGGGGGTGAGAGTTTCAAGCGTGAAATGAGGGATTTGGAGGAGTTGTTGTCAAAGCTGAATCCTATGGCTGAGGAATTTGTGCCACCTTCACTGGTTACTAATTATCATGGCTACTTAGCTGCTGGTGCTGCTGGACCTAATGCTGGGTTTGGTTACCCTAATAACAATTTTATGCTTCAGAATAATTTTGGAAATGCTAATGCTAATGCTACTGCTAATAATGGACAGATTAACAGAAGGGTATGGATATTTTGTTTTGATCTCTTTTTTATTCATACGATTTTTTTACCTCTCGATAGTGTTTAGTTTGTGTATCAATACAATATATTGATTGACGTCGTGTTGCAGAGGAAGAATGGCTATAATAATGCGAAACGAAGAGTGTATCATAAGATGGATATGGAGAAAAGAGAAGAGATGATTCGGAGGACTGTTTATGTGTCTGACATTGATCAACAGGTAGGAATTTTAGCTGTCTTGTTGAATCTATCTTTTCAGCTTGCTTGCAATGTTTTGCATGTGTATTGATTTCAACGATTGTTGTTTTATGTTGGAATCTAGGTTACTGAAGAGCAGCTGGCAGCTCTCTTTCTTAACTGCGGCCAGGTAGAAACGGCTATATTTTGTATATGATGTGTGTTATTTTTCTTTATAGAAATGATTTGATGTACAATATTAACTATCACATGAAAATGTAACATAATGTAATGTATCTGTTTTGATCGAATCACGACAAAGTTGTGCTTTTGAGCTAATTAACCATGTATGGAGCTCTATCACATGAAAATGTAACGTAATGCAACGTATCTGTTTTGAACGAATCGCGACAAAGTTGTACTTTTGAGCTAATTAACCATGTATGGAGCTCTATCACATGAAAATGTAACGTAATGCAACGTATCTGTTTTGAACAAATCGCGACAACGTTGTACTTTTGAGCTAATTAACCATGTATGGAGCACCAATCAATAGTAAGACGCAGCCTTAGATACACGTGTTCCGTTACATTGTCGTTTGTGTTGTTATAGTTTCCTTTTCTTAATGATGGTGGACCACGTTACTAAGTCAACTACTCTTACGTGAGCATAGGTTGTTGATTGCCGAGTATGCGGGGATCCCAATTCCATTCTTCGGTTTGCATTCGTTGAGTTTACTGATGAAGGTGATACCACGTGTTCCGTTACATTGTCGTTTGTGTTTTAATTATTTTTTGGCGTTTCCCTGAATTAATGGTTTTATGTCTACAGTTGGTGCTAGGGCTGCTTTGAACCTGTCTGGAACCATGCTTGGATATTATCCATTGAGAGTGCTGCCTTCAAAGACTGCTATTGCACCTGTTAATCCAACTTTTTTGCCCAGGGTAACGTTTCTTCTTAGAGATTCCTATTGCAGGTTCTACAAAACAATTTATCAGAGTGTATAATTTTTATCTTTTCTGTTCTACCTTTCTAACGATGCTGTATTTCTCAGTCTGAAGATGAAAGAGAGATGTGCACCAGAACAATTTATTGCACAAATCTCGACAAGAAGGTAGGTTTGGATTTTAACTTAGAATCTTGCTTGGAGGAACTCCCTGCTATTTTTCAGTATCTGTTTTGGAGCAATCGTATCTCATAATTCTTATTCTTCTTTTCTTGTTATTACTGCTGCAGCTTACTCAAGCAGATGTCAAACACTTCTTTGAATCTATCTGTGGAGAGGTTTGTGGCTATTCATTGAACTGGGCTTCTAGTTTTTATCGTTTCTTAAATTTAACGATCTTATGAGACATATTCCGTTATTTTGGTGTATTTATCGGGGTTTAGTGTTTGACTGTTTATTTTTGGAGGAATTTAAATATCTTGTAAAATATTTTCCATTATTTTGGTTTATTCATGTAGGTTCAACGTCTGAGGCTTCTTGGGGATTACCATCATTCAACTCGGATTGCTTTTGTGGAGTTTGCAGTGGTAATTACTCATTAACTTCTCAATCATCTTATTTTTATCCCATACTAGTCCGGTTTATGTGGCTTTTTGGTACATTCTTTATCTATTTGTGAAGTTATAATCGGTAGGTTGTGTTCTACTGCAGCTTTTGCAGTAATGTAGTTATCCCACTTCCCTTGCTGCACCCTAGCTCTTGAGATCCATTCTGTAAAAACTAACTATCAAGGGGGAGAATCAAGCTAACCTAAATACTCCGCCAAGCATTTCATATTGCTGAATGCGGACTTAGGCACCTCATAATACCCAAGTTCGCTAAGCACTTGGGCGTTGCCCCCGACAGTCAATGTCACGATGCTTTCACTCTATGTCACCTCACTCATCCTTTTTTCTTGCCAACCCTCCGTTGTTAGCCCTTTCAGAGACACTGACAATCATCCATAACACCATTTGATAAGCACCTTTGCACTTTGGGAACCCTCCCTTAAAAGCTAGCTAGTAGCTATCAAGGGGAAAGAAGCAAGACTAAGCATCTCATACTACTCGATGTGGAACTTAGGCTCCTTATAATACCGAAGTCTCTATTTGTTGGTACTCCCCAAAATAAATTGTTTCGTACTTCCCTATTAAACATTGGCCGGTTAAGGGAGTTGCTAAGATCCTCCCTCATTCTTCTTTGGGAGTATGTTAGCAAGCTACACCTTATCTTAGGGATTAAAAAAAGGCTCTCACTGTCACTAGATCCTCTGTGCATTTCTGTAGTAAAAAAACTTCCGGTATTGTTGTTTGATTCGAAACAAGAGCCTTAATTTTCCAATGGTAGATCTGCAATCAAATATTGGCCATGGCTTCGCCTTGCTTTCCATTCACTGCCTCTTCATCTACATTGAAGCCATAGGTAGAAATTGTCAAGTTCTGTATCTTCGTCAATGGATTTGATGAAGATTTGGTCTATTTTTCGGTTCTCATATACTATTTCTCTCACTGCAAGGGACCATGCTGGTCATGTTACTCTTTATTTTTACCGGCAAGCTTATGCTATTTTCATATAGGAGCCGTGTTTTAGATCGATTATGAGTTAAAGTCAAGCTCTCAGTTTGTGATGATGTTCTTGCATAGGAAGTTGGGGAGGTAGAAGACAATCTGATCAAATTGATTTTCTTTCGACATTCGTTACTCATACCCATAATTCGTTGTCTCCCCCCTCACATGCTCCGTTAATTATTTAATCGTTGTCAGTTGACAGTTACAATGACCTGTATGTTGTATTCACTAACTCAGATACCTCAAGCCAATGCTATCTCCTATATCTTTTCATGTGCACTCTCCTAATAGGAGAATGGCAGGTGGCTCTACCTCTGGTATATGTTTGTATCGAATGTTATTTTATGATGGTTAACGTTTCCTTTGTGCGATTATTTCAACCTTTCTACAAAACTGGACCAATCTATGACCTTTATGTGGTGAAAATAGGCTGTGAATCTGTGATGGTAAATTTCTTTGTATTAAGTAATCGAGGTTAATTGAATCTAGGATCAAGTGTATCCATTAGTTTTGCCCCTATTTATTGGGCAATAATAATGTCAAATTCTTTAGGTAGCCCCACTCTTGGAAATAACAAATCCCTACTATTTAAGGGAAATAATCAGCCACTCTTCATATGGCATATGTGATGGTGACTTTTGGTTTGACAAAGTCAGTTTGTCTTCTAGTCTAGATATAGATGTATTTTTGCCAAATATTGGGGTTCATTAGTTTTGGATTAATGGAGCTATTATGCTTGTTTGACCTTTAGTAATTTCAACAGAAATTTGTATGACGATGAATTCACTTTGGGTAAAAATTTGCACTATAAGATCATGTGCCCCTAGGCCCTAACCCCCTTGCATCCAAATACTATATATTTTGTAACCTAGGCTTACTTCAGTTGAGTCGTACCCAACCTTTTGCTGTTGACCCAACCTTCAGTTGCTTGCCCAATGTGGTTGCATTTTCTTCCTCCGTCTCCCACTTCTTTTTCGTTTATTCCCATTTTCACTGATTATTTTGTTGAATGCAGTAAAACTCCCACACAATAAGATGTTGCGTCTTTTACCTTGCAATTTTATGCATTTCCGCGCCATCTTAGCTTCATTAGTTTCAACTTCTTTTTCTGTAAGATACTTCTGTAGAGTGACTATTCACTAGTGTGATCCTGATCTTTATTCCCTTAGTATAATACTGATTGGAAAGTTGGAAGGTGGATTTAAATGATCAAAATTCTTTGTATCTTCAAAAATTGATCAAATCTTTTGCTTTTAATATTTATATATTCGTGATTGCGAGTAATTATTAACATTTGTCTCGATAAGCTACTATTTGTTTTTCCATTTCTGTTAAAAAAAAAAAAAAATCGCTATCTGAATTATTATTTTTGCCTCATTCTTGCAGGCTGAGAGTGCAATTGCTGCACTGAGCTGTAGTGGTGTGGTTTTGGGTTCACTTCCCATAAGGTTGGATCAACAAATTTTCCTTTCATTTCATCTGCCCTGTAAACTTAATGTTCCTTCAATCATCCGTTCTTATGTTTTGGTATGCAGGGTAAGTCCATCAAAGACACCAGTCCGAGCTCGTGCAGTTCGTACTCCCATGCACTGAATCATCCTTCGTGTTTCTAGGATGAATATGCTGCCCAGTGATATATATTTACATATATATACATACATAGAAACATATATGTTTTAAGGTACCTGTGGCGTTTAGTTGAGACTTGTTGCCAAAACTTGCAGTATGGTATCTTTTGTTTCTCGTTGGGGCTATGAGTTATTATGTGTTTAACTTGTAGAGTTGGATATCGTTTTGAGGTTCTTTAAGGCTTAAGTTATGCTGGATAGTCTCGCAACGAGAGACTTCTATGGTTGGATGTTTGTAACATCCGGAGTTGACTGTTTATTTAAAGAATCTTGTTTCAAAACCTTTGTTAGTTAGTAATGAACTATTTAGTTTCTGTCTGGTACTATTCTGTTTGTGAATACTTCTTTTGATCTTTCTCATATGCAATGTTATGAGTGGTTGGTTCTCTGTTGCGAAGGACAACCGAGTCTTTCAATGAAATCACTTAGCCATTTAAATTGCATGCACCAACCGAATACATTACCTCCATCACTTGTACTTTGTGTCTTTCTAGTATATCCTTTCTAAGCCAACATTGGCTACTAGTGTTATGTTTCCCTAGTCACATTTTTTTCCACCAACCTTTTATTTTTAAAACATCATACACAAATCCTTGGGCTGGTTTGATATAAACAAATGGACCTCTAGATTTCTGGTTGGGAGGAAGCCACCTTGGTTTGAGTCTCCTAGTCCTCTAATTTTATTGTATATTTCAATAGCAACCAAATATATTCCAAATCACTCTTTCCAGGCTGGAGTTCATCTACCTACCATACCCTTTTTTTTATGACCAACCCTTTTTTTACTATACATATGTAAATGTTTATGTTGAGTCTGTTAGCATACTGATATATTGTGTTTTGGCATCTCAGCTACCCTTAATGCTTAACGTGTTTGTAGGTTGAATTTGATGATGAACCTTGTAGTAAATTAGAGATTTCATCGAAACCTCGTTAGGCTGGAGTTTCTCTATTTTTCTTTTCTCTTCCTCAAAAGTCCTCCCCTCCCCTTAAAATTTGCAAACAAAGTTGTAGGGTATGTATGTTTGAGAGTTTGAGTTTTATAGGGAAAAGTTTTGAAGTGCTAAATCTTTATTTTGATATATATGTTTGATATTTTAATTTTTTTGAAAGAACATGATAAGTGATAATTTAATACTTCAATAACTCTTGATTTATTTTTAAAAACATTTTAGTTTCCTTAATTGAAAAAAGAAAAGTAATTTTTCCCATCCATTTTCAAAATTTAACTCGCAAACAAACTCTAATGAAATCACCAGTTCTTTCTTGCCACATTGATAAGCGGTCCATTTTCATGAAAACAAGTTAGAGTTGTTCTGGTCTGGTTGAATTACTAAAAGGTAGATTATGTTAGATTTATTCTTAAATAAATTAGTTTAGTTCTTTCAAAATGTATATTTCACTAAAAGATTAAATTTAAGGATTTTTTTTTTCCAAGTCCATGACGATGTATTTAGTTTGTGATGATATTTATTATTTTTGGATTGTTTGTCTACTTTTACTTATTCCAATATAAAAATGAATCATAATATTTTACATGATGTACAAAATTCTTTCCATATCTAAAAAAAAATCTTTGCATATATGCTCTTGGTGGTAAGCTTTTAGTTAGTACTTAGTACTATAATTTTTCAGAGATGATTCGTGCACCGATAGAAGTACTATTATGCATCACACACGATCACGTTCTAGTACAAAGCTTAAATGGCTTTCGTATTGAAACAACATACATGAGTTTGTACAGACAACATAGTTGACTAATCATTCAATTCAAGACTCAAGAGTATGTTAGTATATGTTGACCTCAAAAATCATACGTAGTACTTTCTGTAGACTATAAAACTGTTGAAACAATATGAATTTATGCAGACAACATAGTTGACTAGTCATCCAAGAGTTAGTATATGCTGACTTCATATCATAAATCATACTTTCTGTTTGATCATAAAACTGGTTTCTTATAGTACCTCTGTCCCTGTCTAGCTATTTTTGAAGGAAAAAAATTATTTCTAAATATAAGTTCCACCTCAAATTACTATTTTTAGTTTGATTTAACATGCACAATATTGCACAGTTAAACCTTTTCAAAAAATATATACTACGTCACTACTAATTTATTTTTAGCAATGAGAAGTCAAAGTTTAACTTTAACACATATGCATACACAAAATATTTTAGGCATCCATATACATATACATAAGGTACATATTAAACATACCGCCTATATGTTTTTCTTAATAAATGTGAAAAGACAATGAAAAACTTATAATAAGAGACGTGGGTATATTCGTTCATTTATAAATATATGGAATTTAGTAGTACTCATTTTTACTCAAGGTAGTATTACAGTTTTTTTGATAGTTTTACTATTGAATTGAATAATGTACTTTAAACCATGCATAAATTTTTTAGACAAACTAAAATTGAGAATTTTTGTTGGAATAATTGAATTGATTACATTCACATCTAACAAATTGCTAAAAATATAGATATACCCATTTTAATACTCAATGTCAAGGAATAATCGAAGGTTAGTGAATATATATGTAGACATGGATAGAATTGAAAATAAAATGAATTTTAATTGACTGGAGTTTAAGGGGTCCCTTTGACTTTCAAGATTACCACATCCTAAGGGAAATGTCCCACCTACTACATATCTTGGTTGAATATTGAAAAACTTGATCAGTATCTTTGATCTTGAATATAAGAAAAAATTCGACAGTTACTCTATAAGAAAAGTAGTTGATATTGATTTGTTTTATATAATTAAAAAATATATGTTTTACACGCTTCATTAGAAATTTTTCATCAAAATAAAAGTTTGAAAAGAGAAGCTAGCAACAATGTTTTTCATTTTAAAAAGGTAGTGCTAACTTGTGCTCTTATGATACATGTTAAGGATTCCATAAATGGTAAATATTTACTATAAAATATTAATTTTCAACCTCTAAAAAAATAAATTGACACAATTTTTAAGACAAAATTTCTTCTTTTCCTTAACATTTACCTTAATGGCATAAGTTAGCATTTTCCTATAAAAGTTATTAAAAAGAAAAGTGAAAAAAAAATTGATTTTATATTCTCTTATGTTTATAGGATTATGAAAATGGAAACTATGGGAAATAAACAGACCTGAATTTCATTTTCTTAAGGGACATACTAAATATAAATATAAAATTTAAGATAAGGGACATCTTTTTTAATGAATAACCAAAAATATATTTTAGTATGTACATTTATAACATTTTCTGTTATTTCCCTAAAAAAAAATCATTTTCTGTTATTTATTATGTATATCTTCTTATGGCTTCACCATTTTTTCAATCTGATCAATCCAATCTATTTGGCATATCTCAATTTCCCACCAAGATGTGATATTCCAATTTCACCTTTGTTGCGAGACTCAAGGTCTATTTTCCAAAACCACGCTACAAAACAAATTTGTCTTGTCAGATTTCTCATTCCGTGAGATTAAAGTATGTGAATGAAAAACACATGATCCAGAATCAAAATATATAAAACTGTATTTATTACGGATACATATATTCATTGGTCTAGATTTTTTTTAAAAGACTAGAATAAAATATATTAACCAAACTAAAAACAAGTTTTTCCACCATAAGATGTATCAGAAAAAACTTCCGGAGAGTACAAAGATGCATTATAAATACTAAAAAATACTAGAGAAACAAAGAAAGGAACAAGTTAAGTAATAACCGACAAACAACAAAGAGGATTAAACCTCCAAAATCGGCAATCAAAATCAAAAGTAATGTATCTTGTTTTCAACCCGCAAAACATTTCAAGCTTAATTTAAAAAAATAAATATGTTTGCAGTTGTCCCCCTTTTGTAGAAATATACACGCATTTCTTTCTTTCTAGATAACAAACACAGTAGAAGCCAAGTAATATTCATTGGCAATCGAACCTATTTCAAAAAACCGCCAAGACCACAAAAATGCACAATGTGGTCCAAAAGAGTACCCTGAGTCATTGTATCAAATCCTAACCAATTTGAAACCAAACACCAAATTCTACCAAAAAAATCACATCCGACCAACGAGTGATCTATGTTTTCATTCGTACCACAACCTCCTGGGCGATGTTGATCATGATGATTAAGGATCCCCTCATGAAAAAGTTGTCTTTAGTAAGGATGTGATTGAGCAATATTAGAGCAAAAATAGTAGCTTTGAGAGGATCCACTTTTAGCCAGAGAATATGGTTTTTGTCTGAAGGAGTGATAGTATCCACCGTTGTCAAGTAATGATAAACACGGGTCACCGGGCAACTTTTTGAAGAATGTAACTGTTAAACCCACATATCCTTCACATCAACTTGCAAAACTAAAGAAGATGACAACCTACTATATTTCTTCACAAGCTCTTCCTTCTGAGAAAAAAAAGTCTCATTTGCCACTTCCAAACCTCTCCTATCTCCCCCCAACCTAGAGTGCATATCCACCAACACCATTGCCACTTTATTCTCGACTAAGTCACATAACCTGCTGAATTTGACACTAAACGACCCTCCCTCTACCCAACAATCCCTCCAAAAAAAAGTAGAAGACTCATCACCCACCACACGCTCTATATTATCAACCAACCAACTCCTACACCTTTCGTATCTTATTGATGTTTTGCCACAAAACCAATCCTACTCCACATCCATAGCATAAGCCCCCCTCCTCACCATCACGAGTAATTATCACCCTATATCATAAACTCTTAATTTCCTCTAACACCATTTACAAAGCAAAGCAAGATTAAACTCCTTGAACCTTCTAACCCTTAATCCTCCCTTTTCAAACAAATTGTGTCCCATTTTAACCATAAAATTTTCCTAAAAAAACTTTAAAAATAGATTCAGTAGAAGAGATGATACCTATAGGAGTCTTGAAGAAGGAAAGAGCGTAGACCTGTATAGATGACATGACATATTTCAAAAGTATTAGACGGCCCCCAATGAAAGATTAAACTTTTTCAACCCAACAACCTACTTTTAATACAATCAATCAATTGATACAAAAAATTCACCCAACACGAATCTCCATCAATAGACAACCCCAAATATAAGAAGAGCAGACAACCAATTTTACAATTCATAACCAGAGGCGCTTCATGCAGTCAAGAGTCGACCCCAAATATAAGAAGCGTAAACTATTTTTGCATATTACTGACATTATTTTTGCATGTTATTGGTGTTATTTACGGTTCAAATAGAAGATCCATCATTTTTTTTTAAAATCATTGTTTTGTTAGGCGTATATATATAAACGTGTTTCATGGCTATAATATGCTATCATCCCATTCCCTGTAGTCTGTAACATAACCCTTCTAAATTTCGTAAGGGCGTGAATCAAGAAGTCAATACTCATATAGTAGTTTTTTTTCCATAAGTAAAAGGAAATTTATTTAATTAAAATGCAAGCCCAATCACAAGATGTGACTATAGGAGACAATACAAAGAGTATCAGTCTACAATTGACTCCACCTGTTACCAATCAAAACCCATCCAAAAGAACAAGACTCAAATAAAATTGTTACAATTCCAATCTAGCTCTTGAAAAATGGATAGAAGTATCAAAGCAGACTTGCTTCAAGCCACCTATTTTAGAATAAAGATAATAAGCATGCAGCCTGAAAGCCACGTCAATGTCCACCTCTAAGCCAACAATTCTGCTTTGTCTTTCACAATTCAGAATACCAAGATTTCACCAACTATTGTATAACTAACTACTCTTTGAAGGGCACCTCCAATGTCCTGCCAGTAGTTCAAAGTTCAACTGATGATAACCTAAAGCTCCTCCACTTATTAGATTTTACCAACCATTGCATAATTGAAGGGCACCTCCAATAGACCAATACTCATAGCTAATGCTTAAAATATAATCCATATACCTAATCACTATAGCATTATTTATACTCCGTATAAGTTTTTTTAGCTTTAATGAATGACTCCGCATGTGATTACACTAATTCCACTTATTAAATTTTGAAACTTACCACAATAGGCGTGTAGCTTATAAAATAACACAATAAGCATGCATGTATATAAGAGATAGCTTATAGAAAACATGGATCGCTGCTCCTCGTTAAGATGATGTCAAACTTGAAAAAAGAAAATCAAATCCTTTGACTACGGGCACTAGTGAATGCAGCCAGCCATAATGTGACTCATTTTGCCAACAAGGATTGTTAGGGTAAACTAGAAACAAATGCCATAATTTGTTTGTTCTTTGATCTCAATAGATGTAAGAAGAAGGACAATAAACACCTTTCTTACACAAGTTAGGCTGTGTGGAAGAATATTCCACAAGTCTCCGCATATGGATTCACTAAGTGTCCTACATAAACTCTACGACGACTTTTAACTTTGTAGTCTCCTTTGGGATGTTCCCGAGTTTGGTGGGGTAGGTTTTGGCCAAACATTCAGCCCGACCCAATCAAGTTTGATTTGTTTGGGTAAAAAAACTTTTTTTTTCCTTTCATTAAACCCAAACCAACTCAATGATGAGCATGTTTGTCTAGGATATGATCCAAGCGTATCTTTGAGACGACAACCAATGTATGTTCGTTGCGGCAGGTCGCAGTTGCCCTTCATTAAAGTAAGGTGGTGTAGCTGCAAGGACTCAAACACTCAAGTCAGCGAGAGTTTTAGAAATCAAGAGGTTATTCAAAGATTAACTTTTGTACCTTTTTACAGGGGAGTGACTTCTAAAATAGGTGGTTGGAGTCACCACATGGACGTGAGGCCATTATACGGTTGTGTTTTACCTGACACCTTATTTAGACCACCGTTCGATTGATATGGAAGTGTTAAAATTAATTTTGGGCTCTTTTTTGCTACTTAGAGGATCTATGGTGACCCGTATTTTAATCAAACACTTTGCCAGGCCTTTAACCCCTGTGATTAGGCGCTGGCTCATATTGAAAAAGTTGTCCCCCAAGTCGTCGTCTTGTGGATTAAGGCAAAGATTTGTAGTAGTTAAGCAACACCAAAATAATCTAAGTCGATGTGTAAATTCCATATGGACAAGTCCTCATGGCCGCATTGAAAATAGGGATTGATAATGATGTGTTCAACATGAAAGATGTGATGTCGTCTTTCTACCAGCATGTATGGGGATCCATTGTTCAGCTAAGATTCTTGTCGGATTAAGGGTGACGTGCGCATCATAAATGTGGTTCACATGTTTAATGGATTGTGTTGGAAGATCTTTGGGGATTGGGTGCAATGATTGTTGTCGTCAATTTGCGCCTTTGAGTTGTCGTTTTGTCTAGCGTGAATGAGTTATTGCACAACAATATTAAAAGCAGAGGGGACACGTGAGAGGCCTTTTTGCTTCATTTTATGCGAAAGTGAGACTTTGAATGTAGTTTGATCTCAGGATGTTCAGAGAGAGTAGTCGGCGACTCTTAATAGTTCCCACATTTTCCTTTTTCTGTCTTCCCTATATATAGGCCCGGGAATGTTGTTGATTCATATATGGACCACCAAGGCCATCATAGACCCTTCAAGCAGTGGTTCATATAAGGCATCTGTTAAAGTGTAATTGTTGAACACCTCGCATCCATGAGTTGACTCTAACCACCATTAAGAGACCCCTCCTTTGTAGAAAACTACATAATCATTCTCTGTAAAATCTCTCGGTTGCTAAAACCATCACTAACTTGAGTGTTAGAGTCCTTGTAGATAAATCATTCTACTTTATTAAAGGACAGTCCTGATCTGTCACAACACACCTCTAACTATCATCTCAGATCTACACCCAAATTAGGCTGGACAACAACGATCTACCACAACATCCCAAAATAATATACAATTGGGTCCATGATTTTCCTATCATTCTAATATTTATATCCTTTCTTTTAATCCACTTTTCCTTAGAGGCTTTATATCATGTGTGCCAAAAGACTCTAAATTCTAAAGATATAATGTTTTTCTTCTAAAAAAAAGTTAATTTCAATTTTATTAAGTTTTTGATACATTAAAAATGTGCAATTGTTTCCGACACATCATAAGTTGGCCTTTGATGAATACATAAAAAATGAATATTTATAGCTTTTGTGTAGATGCTTTTGGACATTAATGATGTTTTAATATTCAAGATAGTAGTGTTAAAAAAAATAATCCATGAATAGCTACTCGTTTATTTGAAATATTTTGAACATTTTTTAAATTCAGTTAGATGTAATATTTGTAGAGTTGAATTTGATAAACTTCTCAAAATAAACACTTAAAGAAAAAATGGAAAACAAAATGATCTTAAAAAATTATAAATAAACATTACGTATGATATATAGCCTCCTATATGTTGAAATCAAATCTAGCCTCTTTACCATCAGTTTTTTCTTTATTTCAAAAAGATTAAAACATTCCCATAATTAAATGTAACTCTGAAAGAATTTCTCAGTAAACTTGAAACTAAACTAATAATATTTCAAATGGAAAAATGTGTTCAACTTTGGGTTGAGTT
>Ga0315915_1004453_pt1 | contig 17694 bp, 8 predicted proteins | sample MpolbnodulesMG_FD_207738 | JGI IMG/M metagenome (GOLD analysis project Ga0315915, IMG submission 207738) | Medicago polymorpha root nodule microbial communities from Los Angeles, California, United States - branched nodules | ecosystem: Host-associated > Plants > Roots > Nodule | place: USA...
GTGTGATTGAGCAACTTGTAATTTGAGATTACATTTTAGTGGAACTCTCCTTGGAAGTGCAAGGAGGACAGGACTACTTCCGGTTTGTGGAAGGAACCTGTATAATTGCTTGTGTTCTTTCTTCTTTTGTTCTTTACATTTATCCGCTGCACATAGACTCTAAACTCACTCAGACTCTGAACTACTTCAGACTCTAAATCTGAGGACAGTTATCTAGAACGTTTAAGAAGAAGTTTCCAAAAACACAATTCAACCCCCCCTTCTTGTGGTTTTTCTCACCTTCATACGGGTACGCGGATACGCGAATATTTTAAAATTTAGGATACGATACGGCTAAGATACGTTAACAAAAAATTTATATTAAAACTTATATGTATGTAAAATACTTGAAGAAAATAAACATTGATTAAAAGAACTCAACACAAATTTTATCTAATGTTGATTAATTGAATCATCTCTCTCGTTACCTTCGTCCACAAGAAATATGATTTCAAGTGATTCATCGAGAAACAATTCTAGTGATGCATATCTAAAATTGAATCATATACATCTCTATTGAATGTTTACAACATTGTCTCACTTTTTTACTCTTCATCCTTTTCTAGGATACGTATTTGTGAAGTATCATATAAGTATCCTCGTGTATCTGCGAAGTATCATATAAGTATCTGTTAAAATATTTTTTAAAAATTTAAATAATTAGTTCCGATAGTTCGTGGGTGCGTATCTGCGAGTATTCGTGGAGTATCGGTATCTGGTACGTATCTGATGCGGGTACGTCTCCATTTTGGAGTATCCGAGCTTCATAGATTAAGAGAGAGATAGAAATAATGTCATCAAAATGTTATGTGGATGTTACTAAGAAAATATGGGTAGGCGGTTGGAGGTTTTAAACTAGCATGTTAGTAAGTTGTTTAATTTAACGTTGGACAAAAATGTGTCAGTGAAGGATATCATGTGGCAGGAGAAGTTGGTGGAGGAAATTTGTGTGTGGGAGGAAAAGAATTGATTGAGGAGCGTAGAACTTTATTAACTAATATTTCATTGCAAAATAGTATGGAGGACATTTCAATGTGAGATATTAACTTGACAGTATGTTTTTTGTTAATGAGGCTTGTAATTTGATATCAAATCTTGAAGAAGTGGTTGATTCCCCTTTGTATAAAGTTTTTTAGAATAAATTGGTTCCATTGAAGTTATCATTATTTGCTTGCAGATTATTGCATAATTGTCTTCCAACTAAACATAATTTAATTCAAAGAGGAATGCAAAGTTTAGCATCACCTTCGTGTGTTGATGGATGTAACTTCAAAAAAACATCTAAACATGTATTCTTTGATTGTCCGGTCTTTGTAAAATTTTGGATGAATGTTTTATCTTGGTAGAAAATTAGTTGCGAAATGACAAATAATTTTTTTATTTTTTTTGAGAGAGACAAATAATTTCTTTGATCATGTGGTTTAGTTAAATGTTTGGTTTCTCATGGAAAAGAAAGTGAAGGAATGCTTCATGTGATTTGGTTTGTAACTTGGCATGCATGTGATCAATATGGAAGCATTATTTATTTTTTTAAACAATATGGAAGCATGATAATTATGTGGTGTTTGGTCAACATGTTAGTTTAACATGTTTTTTTTGTATGAAATCGAAAGATAAAGCATTTTCATAAGACTTTTATTAATGAAGCACACAACCACTTATATGTCTATGATCGACTTTTTCGGTTAATTTATTTTGGGTTTTATTCTTAGTTTGGTGACAACGTTTGTTTTGGTGCTTTTATGTAATAGTAAACTCTGTAACTTTTCGGTTCTAGCAGTTTTTCTGCTACGGTCGTGAGTTTTTATTTTATAAATTATATTTTGGCCTTTCCGAAAAGAAAATGAATAATGATATATAAGAATGTTTTGTCCAAAAAAAATGATATACAAGTATTATAGTTTATATAGTGTACAATATACAGCAACTAAATCCGCATACAAAAGAAATATACATAAATTAAAGATTTTAATTTTTGAAAATATCGTAAAAAGTTAAAAGAGATGAGATATGTAAACCATTAAGATATATCGGACATACATTACCGTTAAAACTGTTAGGAAGAATTTGATGCCATTTAGATCTCACAAGATTCGAAAGATCAGTGTTTGCAAACTTTTGTAAAGGTATTAATATGTAAAGGCGTTAAAAAATAGATCAGAGAGATATGACATTGTAATTTGTGATTTTAAAGGATGTGATATTATTTGTAAAGGCATTAGAAAAATGATATGGCAATAAAAACTTTTGTATTAGAATACTTATTCATCAATTTGTGTGATTTGAGTAATTTAACATTGTGTTGGTATAGGTGATTTATGAGAGAGAGAATTAAATAAATAAGAGAGCGATATAAAAGAAATGCAACATTTCTTCAATTTGGTTCAACAGAGAATTTGTGAAGAGAGAGGCATGCGTAGGACCTGCTATTTTTTGGAGTCTTTGTTAATCTGCAGAGAAAGAGAGAATAAAAATCCTCTTATCATTCCTTCAAAAAAAAAAAAATCCTCTTATTATGACAATTTTAATATTACGACTTTATTAGTTTTAATTAATATGTCAATATCCCTTACTCTAAATGCTTATTAGGTAATGCTACTACTTGACCTAATTTTTCCCTCTAATTGTATAGCATTAGTTGTAATTAGCCACTTAACCCTATTTATTTTCCCTCCACTAAGTTGGCTACGTTGAAATCTGTGGGATTTGGTTAGGTGTGTTATGTACCGTAATTTATTAGCCTTTACATATTCTTCAAATTTTGAATTTCAAAATACACAAGTTGTAACTATAAACTGCAATTAATTTGTCCATTGGTATACTCCATGTAAAATGTTACAGCTCTCCACTAATTCTGGCATATTCTCCACGCATATGCACATGTTACAATACCAAAGCTTTTGGCTATATATACATGCAAGACAGAAACCTTAATTGCTCTATTCCTTTATTCCATCTCTGTAATATTCCATCTTCGTAATGGCTACACGCAATGCTGAAACTTTGCTCTGGCTTGCCTGGTAAATACTATTTTTGCCACTGTATTCCATATTCCGGTTATTATTCTTTTATTACTCCAGTTTGAGAGTTTTTATTGCTGCTTTGATCTCTGTTTGCAATATATTCTTTTTTTCATTCCATTTTGAGAGTTTTTGTTAATGCTTTATATATCCATATAAAGTTGATGTTAATTTTTTTTTTCATCTGTAATCACTGATGAATTTCTCTTTGTCCCTGCAAAATTAAATGAAACTGGCTTGCATAACTTCTACATTATAGTTTGGAGCTTATCAGGTTATTATCCTTCGTAGCTTTAGGTTTGTGAATCAAGTAAAAATGATACACATGTCATCTAAATTAAGCATCAGTTATTTGTGAGTAGTATATAAGTTTGTTTTTCTAGAAAATATCAATGCTCTTATACCATACAGGTGTTTATGTGTCAATTCCTTTTGTGAAATATGTTTATGAATTGTATTTCTTGCAAGGTCTTCAAATTTTCCACTTCTCTTTCATTCCAAAATTGTTAGAAGACATGGACTTAAGAGGCAGAAAACGATAGAACATTTAAAGCATCCAAGATTGCTGAAACAAGACTTGCTTTCGATTGATATAGGCCGTCAATAATTTGATTTCTATACATTGGCATCTACCTTTGTTTAACTGTTGGGCCACTATCATGTTGCAGATGAATACTTCCGATCAACCATTTATATGGACTGTATGTACACATGAAATTTATACAGCTCCAAAATATTGTGTAATTCTTCCTATTTCATGTCACTTGCAATTTTGGGAAAATTGTCCAAATGTACAAAATTTAGCAATCTTGACCATGACCAAACCACATTTTTCAAGCTTTATGATTCTTATCAGGTTGACTTATTTGAAGATCTTTATCACTGATGTAGTATATATTATGTATTGGAGTAACTTTTATTCATTTATCTTCCAATAAGTTTATCATTTTTTATATTGGTTTTTTTTTTATAGAAAAATAACAAGTTAAAGAGATGCAATATTCTCCACCGATCTTAAGTGTAAGTTTCCATTGAAAAAAAAGGTTATGATTCACTAGGTGTAATTGTCTATACACCCTCCTGAATACACACTTAATAATTTATAATTTGTATTTTACTTCGGAAAGTTATATATTAATATATCTATTTTTATTTAGATAAAACAAGGGTAATGACTTGCATTAAAGTGGTAGTTAGACATCTTAACTATTTAATTTGCAATGACTTTTAATAAGAGGCGAGATTAATCGCTTAAACATGTTGAGATATATTTGCAAACGTTTATTTTTTTACATGATCAATTATACACTGCAATTTCAAGAGTTACTTTAAGAGAAGGGTTGATGATATTGACAGCCGATAAATATGGTGAATATAGTAACGTAAAGTGTCAAATGTGGTCTATAGAAAAATATTTCGTAATCTATGATAACTGTGATGTTTGTACGATTTTCCAAACATATGAATGTGTTGGGTCACGAGGCACCATGCAAGAGTGAGAGATACTAAACTTTAACCCAAAATCTTAAGGCAATGAGAATATGAGTCCTCTCACTTATAGTGTTCAACCTCAAATTTTCGAAACAATGTGAAACTTATAACTCACATAAAAATGTTAAGAATATTATCATATGATTAATGTTAAAACATATTTATCATATAACTTATTTGACATCAATTTTCTACAAAGGTATAATTTATTAGTTTATTTTATAGTCGGTAGGTCTCGTGCATCGCACGGGTCGGAAGTCTAGTATACTAAAAACTTGGTGGCATTTAGGGTGGGTAAGGAAAAGAATTTCCCACCATGGGTCAATTTACTTCAACCGCTAGATTCCAAAGGAGTACAGGTTTTATCATATACTATATTTGTTTTTCTCTTGAATCAAACCATGTGATCTTAAACCATTTCACAATTGATTCCTTCTCCTGTTTGGTTTGCGAAGAAGTTGGAGAGAGATTACTTTAACATGGGTCCCACCGTGATTTTGTTTCTTCACTAACCTGCGAAGAAAGGGGGGAGAAACCAGCTTCACTTTTTTATTTCTTGTTCTACCCTTATTATTATTATTATTATTATTATTATTATTATTATTATTAGTTTAATATCACAATTCACTGTTTGTTTGCTCCTTCATCTCTTTATTACCGCAATTCACTGTGTATATTTGGCTTAAATGGAAAACAATGAAAGTTTGGTACTGCCCTCGTTTGTAATTCTCGCAGTGCCCCCACGGACATCATTTTGGACGGAATGGAAGAGATAAACATAGTTTCTCGTTCTCTATGATTAATTTTCATTTTTTAAGAAGTTTATCCTTTTCTTTACATTTGCTTTTTTAGAAGGAAAAAAACTCCCCTATTTAGTTAATTTGATAAATAGCAACAACAAGAAAATTAAATAATTAATTAACACTTTGACAATTTTTTTTACAAAGATGACTTTTTAAGATAAGGGCTTTTTGGTCAATTTGTTAAATTATTGTAATTCTTTCTTCTCTATCTCTTGTCTTTCTTTTATACCAAATTTACCATCAAATCTACTCTATTTCTCTTATCTTTCTCACCTCCCATACTCTTTTTCATCTATTTCTCTCTTCTCAACTTCTCTTCTCTTCACAATCAAACATACCATTAATGATTGGAGAAGAGAAATGGGTTTCATTTTATTGCACTAGATCATTGTTGCTCGTGGGGGATGATGTTGGGACGTGGTGGGCTTGATGATGTGTTGTTGGTGGTGAGTGAGTGGGAATGGAGGAGAGACAATGGTGGTGGGAGATGCTATGGAAAAAAAATCTAGTGTTGAGAATCTATTATAAAAATATGTTTTTTATTTAATCTAGGCTTAATTGCAGTTTTAGCCTCCTAACTTTTTCAAAGTTGCGATTTTGGCCCCCTAAGAAAAAAAAACTACAAAACAACCCTCTAAGTTTTGTAACTGTAGCAGTTTTGGCCCCCTAAGGCAAAAAAAAAATAAAAATAAATAACATGTGGCACCTCACTTAGAGTGTCACGTCAGCGTCAGCGTAGACCGAGTCAATATCAGCCTTGGGGGCCAAACAAATTTCTCCCAAACAAATTCCTAACATACTTGTTTCAAGCATGGGAGATCGTCCACTCCAAGCATTGCTCTCCTACCATTACCTCACTGGTATAGCCATTACTCCCATAATAATCTTGCTTTTCCTTTTTTTTTTCCAGTGGAAAAGGATGGTAGATGCGCAAAGAATTCAACAAGGTGAAACTATAAAGATCAGTGCTCCAACTCCCGGCTTCAACAAGACTCTCTATAATAGTCGTAGGCGTGTTTGAAAAAGATGAATGGAATTTACGAAATCTGTCAGCTTCATATCAATTTGCACTGTAAATTCTGAAGGATCTATTATGTAGTGCTTTTAGTTTTTTTTTCTTTTCAGTATTGAACTATGTATCCAATCAATATGTACGAGTCTTCATGCTTAATATAATTATCAAGTTTTTTACACTTTTACCATCTGTTATAATTGCTTATAATTTTTTAAAGAGATTTGTTCTTGCATCTTAAACTTTTGTTTTACAAAATATAAAAGGGCAATAAGATTCAGACAAATTAAATAATATGATGAGTTCTAAGTTTTAGTAATGTAATATTGGTCGTTCCTTATTATATATGATTATTTTTTCTGCTATTAAAAGCAAATGCTTTGCAACCATGCTTATCTATGAAATAATTATTTTATCTATGTATAACTAAACCAAAGAAAGGTTTGTTTATATAACAGTTATATTTTGGCGTGTCAATGGTATATAAATTAAAACTGTTCAATTTGGTTAGAGAAATAAAACTTTGTCAAAAAAACAAATATTGTGTGCAAAGAGATTTAAAAATTTCATATGTTGGTTTGACAGTAAAGAATTGTACATTTAATCCTCTTGCAAGAGCACCTTTCAACTACCAATAAATTTTCCATTCATCTTGCCATAAGTTTCATGTATAGGTTAGGAGTTACGCATGATTTTTTGCTTATTTAATTCCCATTATAGCTATTTTTTGTAAGTTACAATGTCATAAAAAGGAATGTATTAACTATTGAGTCAATGTGGAAGTCCAATATGATATCATTTGATTTTGCAATCAGTTTGCTATAAAGTCTCATAAACACTCATGAGATTTTTTATCTACCACATTCATGTTGTTGATTACATTCAGATTTCTATTGTTTCTAACACGAGTGGTACTGTATATAGCGAACCACCTCCTCGCGAATACCGAGCAAAATATATTTCAACATATATATTTCACACTTTGTTGCACTTAATATGATAAATCACCGTCAAAATATTAATAAAAAAACACCACCATAAAAGGACCGTCATTGTTAATTGCATATTCAAGTTTTAACAAAACACCATGAACCTCACTCTTACAAGGTTTGAGCTTGATTAGTTGAACACCTTACAAACAGGGAACAAAAGAATAATAAGATAAGAACCATCAATTTCCTTGCAACTTAGAAGCTTTAGTTTCCGGAAAACAAACAAAATAAAAATGAAAGTAAATAACTAATTAATGAGTGAACAACTTGGAAGCCATGGCAGTGAGTTTGAAGCCATGGAAGTGAACTACTTAAGAAGAGGGAGTGTTGTTGTTGGAGTGGAAGATGAAAGGAGGATGTGATTGAAACTGAATTATTAATTAAATAATATTAAGTAATGCATGCAAGTGGATGAAAATAGAGTAGTTGAGGACCGCTCAAAAGGAAAGAAAAAAAATAGAGTAGTTGACGGTGAAAATCATTCGGGACGATTTCGTGAGGCGCTCTTTCGTGATAATGAGCATTTCCCTTCTGATACTTTCCCAAATTTTTTAGAAGATATGAGTAATATAGATTACTTCCAAAACAGAGCTATCTTAGCCCCCAAAAATTCAATTGTTAATCGGATAAACGAGTATGTGTTGGACTTGCTGCCAAGAGAAGAAATAATATATTTGAGTTATGATAGCCATTAGAAAATAACACAGGTGCCGATGCAGTGGACGATGTTCATACACATGAATTTTTCAACACAATAGTTGTTTTAGGACTTCCAAATCACAAGTTGCGCTTAAAGGTAGGAGTTCTAGTGATGTTGTTAAGAAATATAGATCAGAGTTTGGGATTGTGCATTGGGACGAGGTTGGTTATTACAAGGATGGGTAAGTTTGTGCTTGAAGGAAAAGTGATATCCGGCTCTAATATAGGCGATAAAGTTTTTATTCCAAGATTATCTTCGACACCATCTGATACTAGAATTCCTTTCAAGTTTCAACAGAAACAATTTACGTTGGTTGCTTCTTTTGCAATGACTATCAAGAAAAGTCAAGGTCAGTCTCTAAAACATGTATGCGTATATTTGCCATCGCCTATCTTTTCTAATGGTCAGTTGTACGTAGCATGTCAAGGGTTACTTCAAGAGAAGGTTTGAAGATATTAATATCTGATGATGATGGTCAAGACACTGATTTAACGTCTAATGTTGGTTATCACGGAGTTTTTTTGCAATGTATCCTAAATTGTGTACTTCGTATGATGGAACGAAATTAAAGTTCTTCTATTTTAATATTTATGACTTGGAATGTATCCTAAATCGTGTACTTTGTATGATTAAACGGAATTAAAGTTCTTCTATTTGTATGATTTATGACTCGTTCTATTATAGTCTAATACACGCTTAGGTTACATTGTTAGTTACTACATTCTATAAGACCCGTGTGTCAGCACAGGTCGGAGTTCTAGTATTTGTAATATTAGTGAGACACATTATTAAAAACAAAGGGCCCAAAAAAATATCTCCAATTTCACCCATAATAAATTTTTTGGCACATTATTAAGAAAACCCAAATTTTTTTATAGGGAGAGTGTATATAGAAATCTGTGTTATACGAGGGTATATATAGTAAATCTCGCCAAAACGGCTTAAAACATTAACAGACTTGAGCCCAGACCTCCATCATGTGAAAATATTTGGGCATTTCAATGAACTTTGCTATATAAACTCCCAATAAATCAAATATTTCTATATACACCCCCCTCATAAGAAAAAATAGGACCCCTAACGGCATGGGCCCTAGGCCCTCGCGTCCCCGACCTATGCCTAGGGTCGGCCCTGGTCCCTGTCAACTGTGTTAAGCTCACGTGACACAAATATTTCTTTTCTTTCATTTTTCATTTTACGATTATTCCATTATAATTATTTTTTTGGCTAAAAGTAAATAACGTATTAATTTTTTTTTATGACTAATAAAGTATTAAAATATATCCTACCTATTATTACTATGTCATTAATTTTTATACTATTATTTCAGTTAAAGCATTACGTTTTTATTCTATATAAAACATTTGTATTAAATGTAAACGTTAATTTTTTGATATTAAATAAATGTTGTTGACCCAAAAATTAATACCTTTATTGATTGTATTAAATATAAACGTTAATTTTATTGACCTTAAATAAACGTTATTGATCCAAAATTGAATACTTTTATTTTCCGTAATTTAAAATGTAATGCATTTACGTCGCTTTTGACTATAAATATCCTATTCCTATTGTAAGAATTTAACTGTCAACCTATCAAAAAAAAATGGCAACCCACATCAATCTTCTCTTTGTTACCATTGCAATGCTATGTCTTGCTTCAGTGACGTTTGCTGGTAACACACTAGTTTCTTAACTAAATTTTGTTGTGTTTTCAATTAAATGTCTTGCAATTGTAGATTTTGTTAGTGGTGTTTTTTTTAGAGGTGTTTTAAATATCTATTTTATTTTTTATTTTTTTGAGTTTTAAAAACATTTATATTATGAAATTTTATATAATAGGCTTGAAATGATAATTTCAGGATTCCGAGAATGCTTCAAAGTGTCGTATTGTCCAGCTCAATCATTTCAATGCGCCCTTGACTGTATTAAAATGGGCAACCAACATGGTGGTGATTGTGCTAAGGGCCTTCCAGCATGCTGTTGTAACCCCAACGTTTGAGAGATTTGTACTTCAGAAAAATAAGTTGAAAACTCAACATTGTAACTTCAATTAAAAATAATACTATTATGTTTTTCATTGTAATGCAATTTATTGTTGTTATTATTATTATTATTGTTCAGACCAACATTGTCCGTTCTTTTTGTTTTGTTATTGCACTCGTCACTACCGTTCCCATCTGTCCGTCTTTTCTATTCTGCTTACGTGTGTAAAATATTATTTTCAGCTTCTCATACATCTCTTTTTTAAGAATAGTTGGTTTTTGGAAAATAACAATTTAACTCACATGGAGACGTTGAACACAATGTAAAAGTCACTTAACCGACAAAATGAGGATCAAAACTTCTAATATGGCTGGGTGGCCATTAACGTCTCAAAAGATTAATTTTCAAAATGACAACTAAATTTTTTATTATTTTAAATAGGAACAAAAAAATATACACGTAATTAAGCCTATTTCACCAGGAATCACATAGTTTAGCAATACTGAATAAAGAAATCACTAAACTTCACGATAGAATGTAACAATCAATCTTGCCCTTATTTCAGAACTTTGAACAAAGTGTTAGGTGATTTCCAAAATAATGGAATCAGTTTAGAACTAAAAGTTGTAACTCTTCATGGAACCATTCATATACATTGGAACATTATTATTTATTATAGATAATGAACAATGACATTGATTCAAGTGTATATGGTTATAACATTTGGCAAAAGAGTGTTTAATGAACCATAACATTGATTCAAGTGTATATGATCATAACCTTTGACAAATGGGTGTTTAATGAATCATAGCATTGATTCAAGTCAAATAGGTGTTTTCTCTCATGTGAAGGGTCATATAATGCACTATAAATGCTTGACATTTGAGCATTAATTTGGACACACTCTAACACACAATTTTGGACAGAATTTTGTTACATTAACAACATAATTCTTCACCATTCACTTACTCTAAATCTGTAAAATACCGTTAGGAGATACGCTTGGTGTGTTTGTGCAATACACGCTAAGGAACTCATAGTATCCTGAATGGAATTCGCCGGTCATTCCTTATTGCACCCAATATACAGTTATTGGTGGAGGCGAATCGAACCTAAAGGTTAGTGTGGCAACCCCATGCGCTTTGAATTTTACTTGCATAACCATTAAACTTTTTAGGTTTCAAGTGCAGCAGCCTCTTTCCCACAATCAAGATATACAACAACCTTTGAAATTTATGTGCACACTTCATCATGTTCATCTTCATCATCTTCTTGATCAAGTTATTGCAGCAGACCCCAACATAACTTTCAACACAAAATGTGTTTCAAAATCAACTTATTAATAATGCATAATAATTTGCTAATTATTCAATGTAGTTCAATTCAATCTATACTTAAAAGCTTGCAAAATTTTATCTTATACATGTTCAAATTTGCTAAAGTGAAGGTACTTATTCCAGATTAAATTATCATAGTGGTGAAGTTCTGCTAAAGTGAAGGTACTTATTCCAGATTAAATTATCATAGTGGTGAAGTTCTATGTTCTTGCTATTTCATCTTTATCTTTTTTCATGTATATCTTGAGAAGGAATTAAGAATTGTCATAGTTTGGTTTGTCAAAAAAAATAAAAAATGAAATCATAGTTCGGTAGTTAGTTTTCCATGTCTTTACCACTGATATAAATTCTTTGTTTTCCTTTCTTTGTATTGTAATATAATTCTCTACAGTCTTGACAAAAAAAATAATATATATATATATAGACACACACACAATTCTCTACGGTTATTTTTTTTTCTGAAAGAATTCTCTACGGTTATTGTAGTGGGCTTGAAACTCCATGTGCCAATATGGGTCATGTCTCTCTCAAATAAGGCTCACCGCTAATATCTTTGAGTATTATTTTTCCCACCCTATGACCTTCTCACCTTGTAAAATTTTCAAAAATGCTCTTGTGCAGTTCGGATTTTAAAATCTGGATTCATGTTTACTATTTTGGATTTTATAATCCGAAAAATTCTTATGTATATTCAGTGACTCTCTCACATTTCAACAGTTTTAAGTTTTGCTTTAAAAACAACAAAAAAACTAAGTAAAAAATGCTAAAAATTTGTCCAATAAAATCATAAAGATATAAAAATACCACCAAAAAATTCTAAAAATCAAATAAAACTAATGCAAATTTTTTCCATTTTTTTGAGAATATGAAAAATTAAAAAAAAAATGAAAAATGAGTCTAAACGATGGAATTTTGGATTTTCAAGGTTGGAAGTAAGAAGTCTCTTCTACGGGAGTCATGATCCTTGAATTATTTCTGATTTTCTGGGAAAGTTTCGGAGCATGTTAGAAAGATTAATATTGTTCCCTAAAATGACTATCCATGTTACAAACATGTTTAAAATTTGTGCTGATACAATTCGGATTATATAATCCGAACTGTTTTTCCTTTGAAAAAGGGTGTTTAGGGGGTGTTCGAATTATGTAATCCGAACAAATCATGTAACGCGCCCTATTTTTTGAGATTTCCGGATTACAAAATCCGGAAAAATCCGTAACTCATTTTTCACCCTTTAACAAAGGAAAACACCATTCCGGATTATAAAATCCGGAAACTTCAAGGGCATTTTTGAAAAAAAAAACGCAGGGCACGCTAGAATATCATAGGGTGGGAAAAGTAACACTCATATATTCTTGGGTCTTGTTAACGAGTGCCCCTGGAGCACTCTTTAAGCTTTCTAAATTAAGCAATTATTTTTTAAAAATGTCACACTTTTTCAATTTTCAATGCATTGATTACACTAACTTTCATAAAAGTTTACTATTTATGGTCCTTAACTAGTGACCCGGGGCACTAGTTAACCCCTATTTTTTTTTTATTATAATCATATTACACCTGCACACTCAATTGAGCACACATTATCAATATGTTTCGTTAAATGAGAGGATATTACAAAGTTGGAGAGAGATAATTCATCTATTGCTTACCAATATATCTCTTAAAAAAAAAATATGGGAAATCGAATGGAAGAAACAATGGATGAATTATATTGCACTAAATTTCAAGGTGGAGACGAGGAGGGAAACCACTGCAATTTAAAGTTTTCAATGAGCAATGATGATGTAAATTAAGGGTGTGTTTGGATGGAGGGTTTATAAAATGACTATCCATGTTTAAAATTTGTGCTAATACAGTTCGGATTATATAATCTGAACTGTTTTTCCTTTGAAAAAAGGTGTTTAGGGTGTGTTCGGATTATGTAATCCAAACAAATCATGTAACGCGCCCTATTTTTTGAGATTTCCGGATTACAAAATCCGGAAAAACCCGTAACTCATTTTTCACCCTTTAACAAAGGAAAACACCATTCCGGATTATAAAATCCGAAAACTTCAAGGGCATTTTTGGAAAAAACACATGGCGCGCTAGAATATCATAGGATGAGAAAAGTAATACTCATATCTTTTTTTATTATAATCATATTACACCTATACACTCAATTGAGCACACATTATCAATATGTTTCATTAAATGAGAGGATATTACAAAGTTGGAGAGAGATAATTCATCTATTGCTTACCTATATATCTCTTACAGAAAAAAATTATGGGAAATCTGAATGGAAGAAACAATTGATGAATTATATTGCACTAAATTTCAAGGTGGAGACGAGGAGGGAAACCACTGAAATTTGATGTTTTCGATGAGCAGTGATGATGTAAATTAAGGGTGTGTTTGGATGGAGGGTTTATGTGGAGAAGATAAGGGAGAGTTTACTTTACGGATACTATGAAATATTTTTTAAAAAGTTAACATATTAGCATGATAAACGATCATATAATACTTTAATTACACTTAATTTATTTTAGAGGGAGCTCTAGGGTTTGGGGATTGCTTGGAGAGGAAGAACTCAAAGCTTCAAGTATACTTTTCTACTCAAATTCTCCATTTTCTTAAGGTAAGAGGAGTTATGTTTATGGGTTGGGAATTGTCATGGAAGCAAAGAGTAATACTTTCTCTCTTTTCCAAGTGCTCCATGGATTTCCTACGAGGGTTTGTCTTATAACCCTAGGGTTTTGGGTATTGTTATACTTCCATTTAGTATTCCTTTTCAAGTATGACCATGTTCTTTTTAGTTGATGATTTAACATGAAAAGTCATGCTTGATAAAAATGTTGTTGTTATTTGAGAATATGATAAAATGATGAAATTGTTGTTACTTGTGATTATGGTAAGATAGTCGAATAATGTGAATATTTTCCATCATTACTTCTATTTCAAACTTGGTGATATTTGTGTATGGATGTTGATGATTAATGTTGAGATGACTATACTTGATTGAGTAAAATTGATGTTGTATCTTGAATACTAGTGAAATGATAATGGTGACATTATTCATGAAAATATATAGATGATTTATGAATAAGACTAAATTGGTGAGTTAAAAATGGTGTTGTATTGGTGTTGTGGATAATGTCAACAATAGAACTCTGATGTCCAAATAATGGCGAGTTGGTGTGTGTCAGTCATTGTGTTGTTCATATGAATATTTGACATTCTTGCATCATTTTGAGTCAATAACATGTTAATTGTGAGTAAATGGCGAGTGGATAAATTCGGTAACAAACCTCTAATATTCAATAATGGCGAGTAGGTTGGTACCACATTCATATAAGTCATGAATCTTTAATTGATGATTATTTGATGAGGTGCATGAACTAGAATAATAGACATAAGAATTGATGATGAAATGCTTTTCTATTTATACTTGCCGTGTTATTTTCTATTTTGTTCATTTCATAATCTCATCATGTCTGTGTTATTCTCTGGGCACTTGGGAGTCTAGACCCGCAGGTTGAGGACAAGGAGCTTGATGAGTTCCAGAGTGGCAATGGAACCTGATGTGGTTTCCAAATCTTGAACTAACCATTCCACATTTCCAATGGTTCTTTAGCATTTAATTTACATCACCAGGGACGTTCAAATCTAAACCGATCCAAATTAAAACCGCAAACCGATTTAAAAAAACTGAAAACCGCACAAAACCGAATAATATTGGATGTATTTGGATTACATTTTATGAAAACTGCTCGGATTGGATCGGATTTTGAATTGAATTTTCAAAACCAAACAAAACAAAACCGAACCGCATACATATATTTTAATATATATTTCCATTTTTATAAGTATAATATATTATATTAAGCTATTATTTATTTTATTTTTAATTCTTTTAATACTACATATGAGTTTAATTTAATCAATTTTGTTTCTATTTCATGTTTCAAAGATCATCAATCATTTTTATTTGTACTATTATTATTTTTTTATAAATCATATGTTATATTCTGTATCAAACCTATTATTTTATCATATTTTTATAAGATTATTATTAATAAAAAAGTTACAAATTTTAATTTAGATAGCCAAAAACCGATCAAAATTAAACTGCATTAAATTGGATTGGATTGAATCGGTTTTTTAAAATTAATCATCCAAAACCAAACCGAACCGCATATAATTTTATCTTTAGATCGGATGAGTCTTTACTTGAAAGCCAATCCAAACCGGACCGCGAACACCCCAAATCATCACTACTCATTGAAAACTTTAAATTGCAGTGGTTTCCCTCCTCATCTCCACCTTGAAATTTAGTGCAATATAGTTCTTCCATTCAGATTTCCATACTTTTTTTGTAAGAGATATATAGGTAAGCAATAGATGAATCATCTCTCCAACTTTGTAATATCCTCCCATTTAACGAAACATATTGATAATGTGTGCTCAATTGAGTGTGTAAAATGATTAGACTATTAATTTTCCCGTTCTGCCTGTTTCTTGCACGCCCTGCAAAAAAATCAAAAATACCCCTAGTCCGGATTATGAAATCCGAACCAGATTGTTAGCGTTTTCCGAAAAACAAAATTCGGACACTTTCGAAATGTGATGTTTTGTGTTTTCTTTGATATCAAAGGTCTATATTGACCGTTATAAAACCTCCACATAAGCTACAAAGCAATTGCAGGGGTTATATGAACGGTCAACAATGACCATGACACCACAAACACTCCTAAAAAACTAAAAAAATTGAAGAAATTGTAAGAAAAAAGGTGAAGTGAAGAATGAAGAAAATTGTTGAAGATCCAAGCCTATTTATAGCATTAAACCAGTCATAGGTAACTAGAGTCAAATAAAACGTGTTTGTCATTCAAAACTAACCAAAAAACACATTAAAACTCCACTAACCGGCCAAACATTTGGTGAAACGCCACCGTCCAAAAACAAACTGAGGGTGTTCGAATTATATATTTCGGAAATGACAACAACATTCTGGATTATATAATCCGAACAGCACCAGAATGCGTATTTGGAGGGGTTTCTTAGAGAGATTTTATGGAATATGAGGTAGAAAATAATTAATAAATGGATAAAAAAACAAGTAAGCAGCATAAAAAAAAATAAACAAAATATTCTACGGTGATGTTCGAAGAGGTGCTTTTGAAATCGATCCAGCTAGCCTGTCAACTGACATATTTCTATCAGAAGACATATTTCTATCAGAAGACCAACTGGATCGAGCTCATAAAAACCTTTTCGGGTTCAGATCTGCAACATAACGATAAAAGACAAGGTGTTTCAAGCGAATTGTTTTGAATTAGATCCTGCTGCCTTGCCAAATGAGATATTTCTATCGCCAAGGCACCAAGATCTAGCTCATAGCAAACCTCTTGGTATTCAAATATAGAGCAACATTTTTGACAAAATGCTGAAGATAATGCTGTCAAATAGAGATCTATCTATTTGCAACAACATTAGGTAGATCCTCAACACAATGACAAAAAATTTCATGGTTTCTTTGGTGTGTTTGTTTGTATTTTTGACAGCATGCTGAAGATCTTCATCACGCAGTCAAATTGAGAGTTATCTATATGCGACAACGTGAGAAATATCCCCAGCTTAATGACAAAAAATTTCATGGTTTTCTTTGAGGTGTTTGTGTGTTTTGCTGGAAATGAAGATTGATGACAGTCAGTCATTCACTATTTTTAGAGTCATTTTAATTAAGTTTTTAGTTTATTTTTATTAGTTTAGTATTTAATTTAGAGTCACTTTGAATAAATTGTCATTTTTAATTTATTGAGTCAAGTAGTATGTTATGCTATTATTTTATTTAGTGGTCGTAGAATCAAGGGAAGAAAATCTTGGTTGATTAAATTATGTCAATGGCCACGTAAGCAAGTGTTTATTGTTGGTCGTGTGAATAAAACAAAAGGATGGTAAGAGGTAGAACTAAAAGAGATGGGCCACCAAATTGTTGATAGACCTGGAATGGAAGAAGAGTAGTGAGGTCCACTTACGGCAATTGGAAAAGGAATAGCTTTTGGAGCAAGAAAAGAGCAAATAGGTTACAAGGGTTATATAAGAAGCAGTCGCACAACACAGAAGAATTATTCACGTTTTCAGCGAATCACGGTTTTGAAGATTAGGATTATTTTGGGAACCAGCTACAGCAGCAACACGAGAGATAGAAGAAGGACTTCTATGATTAAAGAAAACTTCACGAGCGTAACATCTCTGTTTGTAATTTCTTTTATTCATGTTGTTTAATTCTCTAATTATGAGTAGCTAATTTCCTTGTGGTTGAGACCTAGATG
>Ga0315915_1004454_pt1 | contig 17694 bp, 7 predicted proteins | sample MpolbnodulesMG_FD_207738 | JGI IMG/M metagenome (GOLD analysis project Ga0315915, IMG submission 207738) | Medicago polymorpha root nodule microbial communities from Los Angeles, California, United States - branched nodules | ecosystem: Host-associated > Plants > Roots > Nodule | place: USA...
GTTTATTAGCCTTTCTATAAATATGTCAAATGTTATATTTAAATTTGTTAGTACAAATTAGGCTTCTAAACAGGTTAATAGATCAGACCAGATTTTTAAAAAAGCCAGGTCAGACTTAAAATAAAGTCTTTGACAAGCTAATAGGTTAGGCTTAGGCTTTAGTTTTTTCAACTAGGTCTGGCCTATTTAAGTAAAGCTCAGCTCAGCCCGGCCTATTCCCACCCAAACTTTGCAATTCACGTTCGAAAAGAAAATTATTCTCTAAGATGTAATGCATGCTCCATAGATAAGAAAGAATCTTGTTTACAAATTTCTACTAAATAAGATTGAGTTCACTCAGATTTCAAGAGAGACTTATGCTTCATTTATTCTTCTTGTGCAATACGATATCACTGAATGTATGTTCAAAATCAAAATTCTCCTTTCGTTTTACAATTTGTGCGATTTTAATATTTTCTATGCCAGACTTTTTCATGGAGATAGAAGAACATAATATAATCCCCACATTTTCAATGAGTTTTATAGAGTATGAAATTATTCATGAAACAACTATATCTAACTATGAACGGTAAAGCAAAAAGTAAAATAACTAGAACCATTGTCGAGCTAGCTATTAAAATCTTGCTTAATTTCGACACTATTTGTCATTGGTGAAGGAAATTTTGGTAATTATTTTCTATGTGCTAAATAGAATACTCAAGTCTTTGAACAAAATATTTACTTATGAAATTTTGAAGAAAATACGGTCCAACTTGTCTTATTTTTGAACTTGGGATTGTTTGACTTATGTTCGGATTTCAGATCCCAAGAGAGTTAAACTCACTAATAGAGCCTAACAAGCTCACTTCTGATTTCTCTGAACTCTCTCTAAAAATCAACCGCGCGGCCTTCAACTCCTCCATATCCAAACCATCGTTGTTAAGATGTAGCGAGAATTTCTAGTGGTGTGATGAGAGGCTTCTTCCCTCCACATCACCCCAAACCAGATCTCGCGGTGTTTTCAACGCCTCTAGATTTGGTTGTTGTAGCTGGGATTCCCGTTGCCTTTCCCAGCGGCCTCTTCATCTTTGTTAGCTGAGGTGATTACGGCTGCTCCAGGTTCTCAGTAGGTTCCTGGTGGTAGCTTGTTTGGCTTTAAATAACCCGTAAGGGTTCAGATCGTTTGGAAATTATTTCAAATTTGTTCTGATATTGCTTTAGATCCACTTTTCGGATGGTTTTGTCCAGAAATGGCGTGTTCGGTTCCGTCACCCTCATCCTTGCTGGTTGTTGGGTTGGTTTCCTTGGTGGTTTTGTGATGCGATCTGGAAGTTGCTACTGATGTTTACGGTTTGCCTCCTTAGGATGTTCCAGGTCATGTACTGTTCTTAAAGTTTCATATCGTAACTTGGTTGTTCCGTTTGGTGGTGGCTGGTTCGCCACCGCAGTTTTCATCTCAGTAGTTCGATCTTGTTCTTATTTGGCTAGAAATGACCATTTAGCTTGGTGTTTTATTGTTACAGGGAGTGGTCGGATCGTGAATATGTTATCGTATTGGCGGTCATATTCATACGCCATTCCTCAAGAGAAATGAACTGCCATCAATTTTTCTAATGATTGTCTCTAGTTTGGTATGCATGCGGCCTTGTGCACGACACTGTAGACGTGTCAGATTAGACGTGTCAGATTAGACGTTTTCCTCTCCGACGGTCAAGCATCAGCTTGGATTCCCAACCTACCGTCATCGTCATCTTCAAGGTTGTTGTTGTTCTTCAAGGTATGATAAGGGACGAATTGTTGTGTTGACCCATATGTTTCTGGATGGTGGTTGTGATTCTGGTCTAAAGTTTCCAGTATTCCTCCCCACGCTCGAAGGAGGATCTTATTTGCTTTGGGGCTCAAAAGAGTGTTTAACTTGTTGTGCTCTACAGGAAGAAGATTGTATGTGGACATGCTCCGTGTTGACGGTTGGTCCATTCACCGCGGTCTAGACCTCCACTTAAGAGGTTGTTATGATCCATTTGTGTTGTTTTTAATTTACATATTGCCCGTTTGGGATGACCTACATTTTATGGATAAAACTGGTTAGGTTTATGTCCCCTAGTTTTTTTTTATGTATTTTTTCCCTTTTTTTAATAATATATATAAGCATTTGACAAAAGATCAGAGTCGGGAACCAACCTAGTTGGGAGGCCACACTTTTTTATGTCATTTGCTCTATCCTTATAAAAAAAAAAAGTGTGTTTTTCATTAGGTATGATATAAATAGAAAAACATATAGGTTTTATGACCTAAATGCTAAAGTGATCATAGAATCAAACGATGTTGATTTCTATGAAATAAATACCCCTGTAAATTAAAGAATAGTGGGGCTCTAGTGAGGGAAAAATAAATTCCCTTTTAAATTAAGAGTTATTGGGGGCATTACATCTGATCACATTCGAGTAATCAGAAATAGTTACGAAAACATTGTAAGAGATGTTATAAAACCTTGAGGAGGTAAGAAAGCAAGAAATGCTAAAGTGTATGGACCTGGTTATATGGTTTATACATTGGAAGAAGACCCATTAAACGTTAAAGAAGTTATGTCCTCATTGTATGTTGAATTATGGCAAGAAGCAATAAGCGATGAAATGGATTCTCCATAATCTAACGAAACATGACAATCAGTTGACTTGCCTCATGGTTACAAACTAATCGGTTGTATTTGGATTTTGGAAAAAGGAACCAAAACATTATGATTGGTTGATAAGAACAAGGTTCACCTTTTTAAAAAAAAGTTTTAGGCAAAAAAAAAATAGATTTCTTCGACACTCATTTACTTGTTACAAGAATCATCTCCATAAGGATGCTAGTCCCTTTAGTCGTTGTTCATAAATTGATAGTACACCAAATAGATGTGAAAGCTTCCTTTTTAAATGGTGAATGAGAAGAAGAAATCTATATGGAACAACCTAAAGGTTTGGTGATTCATGGACAATAAAACAAGGTATGTATGTTAGATAATTCTTTGTATGGTCTAAAATAAACTCATAAGGAATGACATAATCTGACATTATAATGATATCGAATGAGTATAAAGTGAATGATAGTGACGTGTGCACGATCATATGTCTCTATATCGACGACTTGCTCATATTTTGTTCAAAGATTCATGTTGTAAATTATGTGAAATCATTGTTTATCAACAACGTTGATAAGAAAGACCTAGGCGAAATTGAAGTAATTCTTGGTATCAATATTACTAGATCAGGAAAGAGAACTTTTTGGATCAATCTCACTACGTTGAGAAGATCTTAAGGAAATTTAATTATTTTGACTGAAACTTGAAAACAAGCTTTTTTATCCAAGTGTAAAACCCTTCAAGAACATTATATATAGTGTTTGACAAACAGAATATGTGAGCATCATTGTCAGACTTAGGAATGGAACTGAATATATTACCTACGTCGTGGGACTTTTGGACAGATTTGGAGCTATGAAGGTTGATACGATTCAAAGCAATATTTGAATCGAATCCAGTAACAATGATATGATTCAAAAAGGAAAAATAAAATACTAGAGAGTAAACTTGATATGATTCAACAATTTGTGAATCGATATAGGAATGATATGAATCAAGAAGTAATGAATCAAATCAAATTGACATGAACACCAAGGGCCAATACCATATAATAAGAATGATACAATTCAAGCTATAATGAATCGAATCCATACCTTAGAAAGAAAATGTTTTTCCACAAAATGAAACTTGACACACAAGACACTTTGAAGAACCGTAAGAGCATGGGTTGCTAGGTGCTTTAACCGTAAAAGGAACCATAAACATCATCAAATTATCTAGTATCCTAATCAAACATCATCAAAACAAGAACTATACTAAGGGAAAACTTCACATGGTAGGTTCTTCCGTGGATGAATTGTCTAAACTTTGACTCTGTGGCTGAATTATCTTGACTTTGCCTTCGTAGGTGGATTATCTGAGTTGTGCCTTGGTGGCTTAACTTTGCCTCTGTGGCTGAATTTATCTGGATCATACAAGTCTTCATAGTCATGCATAAAAAACACAAATTTTTATTAAAATAATTTCTTGCCCCGATTTTTATTTTATTTCATTCTTGAGGTAAAGTGTTTATTATTTGTTTTATGATATTTACCTTCCGTTTGGCATGTCCTAATTTGGATAAGAAAATTAACTAATATAATGTTGTAGGTACCAAAAATGAAATTTAAAGTTTGACGTATGATAGAAGCGTCCGTAAGAACAAAAAAAAAGGTTTAGTTAATTGTAAATGTAATTTAAAATACTTTTGAAATTTATTACGAAGTTGATATTTTATTTCTTTAAGAAGTAAATGAATCGTCTCTACTTTTCAATTTAATTTCAATTTTAAGATTTTCGTTTTATGATAATTTAACAAAGGATAATATTTTTAAGTAATGTCTTGGATCAAAGTCTCGGACATTACATAAAACTAGTTTCCTACAGACGACACCACATATCTTTGGTTATAAGAGAATAGTGTCTCGTGAGCAAGTGAGTGTTCAAAACGGCAAGGGGTGTTATAACACTCTTGAACCCCACATATAATATTTAATATAAATACAACAATTGATCAAATAACTTTAAGGTGTTACTCTTCATTAAATTCATCCATACATAGTCTATCATGTAAATAACACTTCACAGCGGAAAAATAAAACATAACATTATAACGTCAAATATCATATCTCAAGATACATCATCAACTATGAACGATAGTGTTCTATATATAATCCAATAAGAACATAACAATCCCCACACTATCCTAGTCATAGCACCGCTAGATAAAACTCCAAAGGAAAGCGGTAAACGACGAGTAGGTTCCAAAGCCACCCTTGGAAAACCCACGACAATCAAACGTCCTCATTCTGCAAGTATACACCACAAGGGCGTAGGCGTCCATTCGCAACACGTAGGGTATGATATATAATCAACATCGAGGAAATACAAATGCATGTATAGATTTAGGATAAACAACAAAATCATATAAAGATATTCATCTTAAGCATACAATATTCACGTGTAATCTCACTCAATTATTAATTGGATAAAACAAACTTCAAACATTATCACAAGAAAATAATCAAGTATCCACATCATCAAATAATCACCAAATTGAATACATAGTATTCACACATAGCCATCATCGTCAAATCACACATCTTTCATAGTTACACATAGTCAAGTGCACATGTTCCACCTAGACTCATATATATGCAATGATCTAACTCGACTCCATATGCATGTGGTGCCATTTTTGGATATTAGAGGTATGTTTCTGAGTAATCCTATCGTCACTTCTTGTTCAAAAAAAAATCCTACCGTCACTTTGGATATAAAATGTATGTTTCTGAGGAATCCCACCGTCACTTTTCACTGTCACTGTACTGACCATGAATGTATGAACATCATATATTCACCATCACTATATCACCATCATCTTTTTTAACATCGTCATATCATCATCATATCAACGTCATTATATCATCTTCATATCAACGTCATTATAAACAATACATCAACATCTCATCATTTGATTTTATCATTATAGAGTTCACATCATCATTTAAAAGCATATCAATATGTATTCACATCATCTCATAATCACATTCACCATCATTGAATATTCATAACACGTCATGCTACATCATGAAGCATACTTCATTAATCATCTAATAAGTTTACAATCATTTCATAATTCAATTTAGATTAAATCACAAGTTCACTAATAGCCATTCTAGTTGCTAACTTTACTTCCATGATAAACTAGGTTAATTGCTCCTTTACATCCAAATTATACTCCTATTAATCAAGTTTAAGGGTTTGGGACCCAACCCTACACCTTGGATGCACTTTAAAAGCATAAAAATGAGGTTTGACATCACTGGGAAAACGCACGGTAGTGCACTTTAGATGCACGGTCGTGTGTTTTTCAAAAACACACTTTCTGCAAAACAGCAGAAAACACACAGTCTGTGCTTATGGGGCGCACAGTTGTGTGTTTTCCCTAGGCAATGACAATGCATTTTTTCTTCATTTTTGCTGGGGAAAACCATTATTCGACTCCATTTTTCTATCCCAAACACACCAAACTCGACCCCAAATCATCAAATTAATGTTGTCTAATCAATTACACATTCATTTCACCTGAACCAACTTAATTCTACTCATTTCCATCATTAATCAACATGAACTTTAATTATTCTAAACTTATCACTTCAAACCCATTTTTAACATGATAATTCAAACTCAAACCTAACAGCAGCAGCACCAGCAACAACAACAACAACCTATTCACTTCTTCAAAATCATCACAACAACATTCATCGATTCAAATAATAAAACATCAAACCACAATCTAGCAACAACATTCATGAATTTCACCAATTTCACATAAAACTCAAGAACATCATAACAACACAATCCAAACATGACATTAACGTGGTAACTTCATGGATTCACGAATAATCATATATTCATAATCACAAAAACATGTTAAATCATAATTTCAACATCAATTTATCAGAAAAGCATGAAAATAGAAAGAATCACATAAAACCCATAGTCTACCCATTTATTCATAAGTCTCATATGATGAAAATAATCTAACCTTCGTACCTCTTAACTCTTCAAAATTAGACTCCATCTAGCTTGAGTCTCTCTCTCTCTCTCTTGATTCCTTAAGCTCTCATCTTCTTTCTTTCTAGATCTCTTCTTCTCTCCCTTTCTCTATCTCTTGCCTCTTTTCCAAAATGTCTCAAATGATTTATAACCCTAGTTTCACAACACACTACTATCTATTTATATTCTTGGTTTGGTTCTCTCTACTTAATGAGTTTAGTCTCTATTTATTCCTCATAAAGAAAACACTACACAATTATTTCTCTTAAACCTCCCTTTTACTCATACACCCATATTCTCTTAATTTCTCAAATCTCTTGTTTTCTAATAACTTCACAAACATACCTTTCATCCCTTAATTACTAAAATACCCTTATCTTTTAAAAATCAACTAATCCATCAATACAACCACAACAAGTAATAATAAACTAAAATTTCGGATGTTACAAGTGCATTCAAAATGCACCCTAACTCCCAAGTCAGAATTTGAGCAAGAAGGACAGAGTATAGGGTGAATATAATTATATCTCCAAGGACATGAAAAGTCCTATTTTGTAGGAGAGTAATGGAGATCCTCATAGTGATGGGTGAGAGTTGTTGGTATGTGATAACAGACGACAGGGTGTGTAACCTTCAAGCCTTAGACTTTGAATGTATGGAAGAGACGCTATGATTCTCAAAGAATCTGATGTCCCTGACAGTTGCGAGCACGCCTCCCAAACAATATGAGGGTGCGAATAGTGTTCTTAAGTTTTAATGGATCGGGCCTAGTTTTAGACTCGAGACTGACGAGCAGTCAGGAACATGATTTTAATTAATAATGTCTTAGATTTTAATGTTTTTAGACTCTACTTAGCATTTTTAATCCAAAAAATTGTGGGTTATCTCTAACAATTTTTTCCCCTTCCTCTAATTTTTATTCCGTCTCCATTCTCCAATTAATTCTTGGCGAAAAGATATAAGCAACTTTTAGTAAAAAAATTGGTTAATGTGAAGTGATCAATTGAGTTTAGAAAATAATTATCTCTGATGGAAGGAACCCATAAAAAATAATAATAATAATTTCCTTTTATGATTTCACCCTTATTTATCATGAAAGGGTTAAGAAAAAGTTTATTAATTCCCTAAAAAAAGTTTATTAAGGTGGAGTGATCAATTGAGTGCGCTAAAGGGTAAAACATAATTCAACGATGTATTTAAGAGATATTTAATTATTATTTAATTTTTGGAAGGATTAATATTATAAATCATTGATGTACTAAAGAGACATTTAATTATCGTTTTATTTTTTTGGAGGGAGTTTTAAGTTCAAGCAAAATAAAAATATTATCTAGTAATTTGTCATAAGCAAAGAGGAAAAAAAATATGGCTGAATTTATCAAGTTTGTTAGTGTTATCATTCTCTTAATTTCCCTATTTTTTGTCATAGTCAACGGTGGTACGTCTCTTTTCTCATTCTTTTGAAAAAGTTGGTTTAATCGTTTGGTTCCTTTTTGTAACATGCCTTTATTTGTGTTGTTTACATCGTAGGATTTGCACGTTACTGCACTAATGATAGTGAGTGTGAGTCTTACTGTTTCGATCCAATATATGCGATGTGCTTGGTCAATAAATGTATATGCGACTATACATACATAAGTTAAGAGTTAAGTTGGAAGTGATAACCTTTTCTTGGCAATTACTATAGGATAGGATTTCTACTCATCAAAATTAGTTTAGGAAAAAGCCTTTTTTAAATATTTCAGTGGAACTTCATGTGTCTTTTTTTTTTCTGGTGGAGTGTGGTGTCATCTGGAAATTTTTTTTTCAGGTTGGACTGCAAGAAAAATGGATTTTGATAAGAACACATGTCATTGAGAAAAATACAAAGTTGTTGCAAAATATACATTTTTTATCAAAAATAAGTGTTGTTAGGAAATGTTAGACACATAGTTTTATTTTAACTAGGTTGGTATTTACTATTTAATTTTTGTCATGTATTGCTTTTCTAGCCGTTTGTTTGTTGAAACTTGTTGAAAATCTTGAAGTAAATGTACTTATACAAGTAGGAGTGTTCTACTTTTTTTTCACAGGGTGTTAAGTGATTCATATTCATATTTATACTATATATAAAGATAATAGGTTCAAAATACATGAGTTTGGACTGACTTTTCAATTACCTATTTTATTATTTATTTAAACTATTTTATTTATTATTTTATCCTTTAATAATATTATTTTAAATTTAAATTAAAAAATTAAATTCCATTATAACAGGAAATATCCCACTACAATAAGACCAATATTATATATGAAGGGGATGGAGATTTTGGGCTGTATTTTTTATAAATTCAATAAAACCCTTAAACAAATTTTCATATATTAATGTTATGTTGGTGGTATTAAAAAAGATAAGGATTTATATTATATTTGTTAAATTACTGTTGTTATTGAAAAAGATAAACATGGATTTTTGAAATTGTTACAATTTGAAAGTCACAAATGTTTGTACTTATAATTTTAATCAAACTCAAAATTTCATATAAATATTGTTCATAATTTACACGCGTTAACGCAATAAAAGAATACACGAGTTTAGCCTTTGTTTAAGCTATTTTATTTACTATTTTGTCTTTAAATTGTATTATTTAAAATATTACCAAAAAAATTAAATCCCATCAAAATAAGACTACCCCACTATCTTCTATACTATATATAGAATACATGAGTTTGGGCTAACTTTTTTCTATCTTATTTTACTCTTCATTTAACCTATATTATTTACTAATTTAACCTTAAACAATATTATTTAAAATATTAACATAAAAATTAAATCCCATTAAAATAGGATTACCCCACTACAATAGGAACAATATTATCTATACACCCTTAAACCATATGAGATTTTGGACTGACTTTTTGTCATTTAATTTACACCCTTAAACCATTTTCTTATATTAATGTTATATTTTTGATGTTATTAAAAAAAGATAAGAATTTATATTATATTTGTTAAATTACTATTGTGATTGAAAAGGATAGTTTTGTTGAGTTTGTTACAATTTGAAAGTCACAAATATTTGTACTTATAATTTCAATCAAAATTTCATATAAAATTAATATTGTTCATAACATGTGTTAGCGCAACAAAAAGAAAAAGCGACGTGTACGCCTTTCCGCTGATTAATATAAATTATTGTGAGGAGAGGAAATGATTGGCAAGGATGCTTTGTACATGCATCTACTTTTAGGCGTATGACTAGCGTATGGCTAGATTTTATTAAGGAAAACTATTTAAGTGGGAAGTGTTAAGATCATTTCCCCTTTTCTTCTTCCTCTTCTCCTCCAACTCGAAAGTCTCTCTTGTCTCTCCTCTTGGACTTCTAAAAAATTCTTCTATGAGTTGGTTAGGAAACTTGAACTTACATCCTTATTTTCTTCTATGGTCCAAGCTTTCTTCTGAAAATTTTTGTGAATCAATGTTTCTTCCCTCATATTTGTGTTTCAAATAAACTAAATTTCGTCTTGAGAAAAATCAATTTCCTCCCACTCCTCTTTTTGGCTGATCCATTTTTCTTGTTCCAAGACAAGTTAGATGGAAGAAAACATCCAAAGGACGAAAAAACAGACGATTACACACGAGAAAACACACTACTGCGCCCCCACGTGTGATCCCGGCTCCCCCGAGTGCGCAAACATTCAATCAAGCTCCCCCATGTGTTTTCCATGCGCCCCCAGGTGCACAAAATGACACTTGTGCACAGCCAGGGTGTGTCGTGCGCGCGCCTGGGCGTTCTATTTCGGGAAATAACTACTTTTTTATACTTTTTGGTGATAAACCCCAGTTTTAAGGCTCAAACCAAGGTGAAATTTTTGCCTATAAATACAACTCCTCTAATTCATATTTTTCATTCGGTACAAAGAAATTCAAGAGGAAGGTAAGCACTAGCTAGTAGCTTCAAAGGAGGAGTCTCTCTCCTCACTCTAATTCTCTAGGGTATGTTTTATTTCATTTGTAATATGTCTATAGTTACCATGAGTAGTTAAACCCTATTAGGGTAGGGTTCTAAGACGAACCTCTATTTTATTTGTTGGATTATTTAATTTAAGTTATTTACTCAGTTATTTTATGAATCCCTTTTAATTTTATTATGCTAATCCTTATCATCACCTAGAGTGAGCCAACCCTGAGATAACAGTAATTAGGGAAGTGACATACCTAATATCGGTGAAAACCTACCTGATTCAAGAACTAACTAAGATAACGGTGTAACCACCCGAATTAGGGAAACAATAGTATAGTAGTAACAACGCTAACTGAACGTAGGAACTAGCATAAAAACTTTACTCTTCTTACATCTTTGGTAAGGTAGATGAGATAGGGTTGTCTATTTGTAGAACTACCGATAGGGAGAGAATGTTGATAAACTTCTAAGATTCATAGACGATGGAACCATTAGGGCCATTGAGAATTTAGGAACCCCAATTTAAGTATGTGTTTCAATTATCTCTAAGAGAGTAAGAACCCCACATACATCTACACGGGAAGGTGCATCCCCCTAGATGATTGACGACCATTACCATTGACGCGCGTAGAAACTCTGATGTAAGGTTGCAACTCGACAATTGTAAGGGAATAAAACCCATGACCTTTGAGAGAGTAAGGCCCCCCACATACAAGCTCGTGAGATTAGAAGGTACAACTTGACAGTTGGAGGGTAATTAAACCCCACAAACTCATCACTTAATTGGAACACATATAACCAATATTTGAATAATGCTTGACCATTAATTATTTCCAACAAATGAATATAGGAAATTCAAAGTATCCTAACCGCCGCTAACATTCTGCAATCAAAACAGGTTACTTCTAAACTCTCGCTTTATGCAAACATATCAAATTGCACAAACTTCCCCCTTTATCTTTTGTTATTTGTTTTATCTATTGTTTATTAAAACGATAACTAAAACATCATATGATGAGGTGTCATCGGTTAGTACTATTTCTTTATATGAAATTTGGATCATCTCATTCCGACAATCTCCTATTTCTCACCCTTTCCACCCCCTTTCACATCCCTGTCAATCCTCCCACATTTAGAAATTGAAGAAAACATTACCCTATTTTTAGTTTTTTCTACACCCCTCTTTTTTTATTTGTGTGCCCTTTTCTCGTTGTCAAAGCGTCTTTTTTTTCTTAGTCTAGTTACTTTTAACTCATCTAGACATTGTATTCTCAACTCTTCCAACTCTTTATGACATTGCTCTTCTCCCATACAAACTGACCAGAATACTCCCAACGTGAATTAACTCGAGTTTGATATACCCAACGTGTGTTAACTCACGCTCACGCTAGATATTAGCGTAAGTTAACACACATCGAACCCCAACGAAGGGTTGCATTCAATACATATTACATAAATGCATACATTACTTTCCACAACACAGAAAAATTGCCTTTCATATTTTTCTTCTCAAAAAGATAGCTTCAGCTTTTACGGGCCTTACACACTAGTTATATCTATCTCCCTATGTTCACATTATTTGACCATTCATTCATCAAACACATAACAAATTATGCATTGAAAAATGACTAAAGAGTTTTAAAAAGTAATAAATTAAGAAAAAAACATACATGTGAGCACTATATTATAATTGATGTTACTTATGAATATGAATGATAAGAAGCAGAAAAGTATTCACAAGTGAGTGTAGCTAGAGGAAGGAAGCAGAAGCGTTAGTATTTAAAGTGAAGGCATATATGGCTTGACATGTGGAAAAGGAAAGTGGAATATGCTTTACTAGTTTCATGCAAGTAATCCTCAGAGATAAAGAAATACCACAGAGGGAGCATCAATAGTGTCATGTGGGAAGATATAGTGCATGGTACATTTGAATTAGTCTAACATAGTAATGTATCAAAAGCATGTTATGATAATCTCCTTTGAATAGAATAGAAGGAAAATTGAAAAAGAAGTCTTCACCTGAACAGCAATATTGAAAATTGGTGATGTACGGTTAACTCACACAAAAAGCATGCAATGCAAGTTGGGTTATGTATTGAATGCTATCCAACTTGAGTTAACTCATGTTGGAATTCGGCGTGTGTTAACTCACGTTGATATACAGTATGAGCGTGAGATAACTCATGTTGGATATATAGAACGTGAGTTAACTCATGTTGAGAATATTTTGATGAGTTTGTATGGGAGTGAGCAATTTTGTATGGAAGAAGAGCAATTTTCTAATGGTCTTTTGCTTATTAGCCGAACTCCAAAGCTCTTTTTGATGACCCCTCCCTGTTAACCCCCATTTTATCTTTTTCGCTTGAGCTAAGGACACTTTTTAGAGAGGCCCAATTCCACATGTGATGAGTCAATAATTAGTGTTTTTAATTGGTTATTTTAGTTTATTTTATTTAGATTTTATGTGTTTTTATTTGCTTTCTAGAACTATTTTACTACAGTTGCAAGTTATTTAATTTCAGGAACAAATATGATGAAAGATGGAATCTTGGAGCAAAAGAAAGGGTTTTGAGCATGATTAAAGGATAAAAGGATCTAAAATATGATTTGGAGCAGATTGAAGACAAAAATATGAAAATCTTGTGCAAAAAGGCAAATCCCCGGCCTTTTTGCTGTTTTGCTTCAAAGACTTGGCACTTGGGAAGATTTAGTGTAATTTTATATGTTGATTTGGTACATATTTATGTGTTGATTTGGTGCAGATTTATGTGCAGATTTAATGCATATTTATTTGCAAATATAGTACAATTATATGTTCTGATTTGATGTAAATTTATATGCCGATTTAGTACAAATGTATGTCCCGATTTAGTGCAATTTTATGTTGCTCCCTTAGTTATAAATAGAAGAGCCATCAGACTTGTATATTCATCTTTTGTTCTTGGAAATAATAAGTGACAATTGTTTCTTTGAATAAAAGTTCACCTTTATTTTATTGTTATTTTATGTTCTTCTTCTTCTTATTCTCCTCTATGTCTACAATGAACGTGAGTGAGTAGACTCTTCTTGTCTTGGGATTGTTGGATGAGTCTAATGACCTAATCCCTATCAAACCAAGCTTCGAACCCTAATTTTATGTGAATCTATTTCCTAGTCTAATTTCACTGTTATTATAATGAATTAACAAGTATCAAACTCATAATGCGACAGCGGAGGGTTAGTACTTGTTAATTCATCATCACAAATATCAAAGTGAAGCATCAAAAAAAGAAGTTTTGATATTGGAACAAGTGAATTTAGACAAGGATTGCGAAACATGAGAATAGTTTAGCAAACCTTGAGACAATAAAGTTTCTTTCTTCAAGGATTTCAATAGTAATCAACCATGAGAATATGCGTGGTTGCTAGAGAAACATACTCACTGAGAACGAAAGGAGATGTGATAGGCTAAAGAGAAACTTGCTTTAGAAAATAGGTCCAACGAAAGGTTCTAGGTTTAGGGTTTGGTTTGTGAAGGATTTGTCATCGTGACGAAGCAATAATCCCATGACGCTTTTTATTATTGTTACTTTAATTCGAATAAAAATCCAAACTTTTTAACTTAAACTCTCATCTAACCATTGTTGAAAGTCAATCAAATTCAAAACTCCATGTCGGAACGATATCTTTTATTACTACATCGGTAAACCGTGCACTTGCGGATTTACTACATCAAGTTTTTGGCGCCGTTGCCGGGGAGTTAGACAATTTGATTAACTTTTTAATAACGGTTGGACCGAAAGAAAAAAAATATTCTTTTTCTTTATTTTTTTTCTTTCTTTTTCTATTTTCTTTTTCTTTTTGCCTTTAATTTTTTGAGTTTTTTATTCTTGAATGCAAAGAACCGTAAGTTTTGAAGAATTTGTTCCTGAGATTGAAAGGTTCTTCTGTGAAAGAAGATGAAACGCACATAATAATAACAATATGGCTGAGGAGCGCGCTCTCAGAGAGTATGCAATCCCATCTTCAAATGAGCCATACGCTGTTATTATGTACCCAACGGTTGAGGACAATAATTTTGAAATAAAACCTGCACTTATTTACTTAGTGCAGCAAAATCAATTTTTCGGATCACCTACTGAGGATCTAAATCTTCATATTTCAACTTTTTTAAGACTCAGTGGAACCTTGAAGGCAAAGCAAAAGGCCGTAAGGCTGCACCTCTTTCCTTTTTCCTTAGGGTATAGAGCTAGTGTTTGGTTTCATTCATTGGAAGTTGGTTCTATTACTTCATGGGACCAAATAAGGCAAGCATTCCTTGCTCGATTCTTTCCACATAGTAAAACTGTTCAATTAAGGAATCAAATCACACAATTCACTCAAAAAGATGGGGAATCTCTTTACGATGCATGACACAAAACCACTATCAGTGGACAAGTGAGAGAGCCATCACTACTTCTTTACCCTCTAAAAAAGAGGCAAGTATGTATGAAATTTCTTCCCTTGATCATCTAGCTGCTAAGGTTGACGCACTCACACAAAAATTTGACAAAATGAATACTAGTGATGTCACACCTGCTCCTGTTTCACCTCCTTGTGAAGTATGTGGTGTATTTGGCCATACTGACGTTGAATGCCAACAAGGTAGTGCTATTGAAAGTATTGAGCAATTGAATTATTCTCAATATAACCTAGGGATGAGGTCAAACCAAAAATTTTATAAAACTCCTCAAAATCCCTTTGGTCAACAAATAGCACCACCCGGTTATGCAAACAACCAGAGGGTCTGTAACGCCATATTTCTATTAAAGCGATAAAACACGCGAAATAAACATATATTTAAGAAATAGACGTTACGTCTTCAACAAATATCATACAACATGCATATATAAAATTTCTCAACAGTCGCAGCGGATATAAATCATACATCTCCAAAATATACATGTCGTAAGATCAACATACGTTCATAAATAAAATCTCCAAAACCCGACAAATGGGCAAAATCTCCATAACATAAACCAACGTCGAAATAAAAGACAAGACGACATCCTAATCAGAGCCTAAGCTAAGACTCCAAAAACAGATAGACGAGGTAGCTCCGCTATCCTCAAGCACTCACCAAGAAAACAACAAAACTAATCATGCACGCCATCTACCCATTCATACAAATAGGTAGGCGGTCCACCACAAACCACTGGGGGTAAGCTTCACATCAATCATAATCAACATATGAAAACATAAGCATTCAAGGATTCATACATATCACATATAAATACCCATCCTTCCTAGAATACTAAAATCACATGATTATTATCCCCCATTCTTTACACCTCAAGCTATCACATTACTATAATAGCATAGCAAGCATATTTAATCACTAATCAATTCATCGACATAAGCTCATCATTTATCAACATCAATCAATAAAAGGATTACTCACCTTATTCTTTATTTAGCATACTTAACTCAACAAGTACAATTCATCATTTCAAAGTTATAAGCAAGCAATCATCATTATCAAAGGAATCACCACATCATATGTATATACATATACAATTCTCACCTCATTACTATTACCAAAATAATTATCATCAAATAGATTCACCAAGTGTATAAGCACAAGCAAGTAAGACATGCAATTAGAGCATAGTCAATTATTCACAACCATCAACAAAATCTACCAATGTACATATACACCAATCCACACAATCACAACATTCGCCAAATTTCACCGATGCACAAATTCAACAAGTCACATATTCAATTATGACACGACCCATCAACTATTCAAATGTATACAATGTTCTAGACTCTGCTATATGCATGTGGTACCAAATCACCTCAAGGTCGTCACCCATGATGCAACAAAAACATCATATGTAAGATTTCACACCCGTCTTACATTATCACTAAAGTAAAAGAGTAACCCTCCTTTACAACATCAAGACTCAACATGACTATGATGCATGGACATACAAGCAAAGACTCGACAATGCAAAATCACGTCATAATATTCAACAACAATATAAAGGATAACCTCCATTTATATTGATCACCTCAACAACAATTGCATTATCAAGTATTTATGTCCACACAATAAATCAAGTCATAATTCAATTAAGAGTCATCACCACGTCATCATCATTCATTTAGCATATATGTAATCACCAACAAAATCACCATCACTAAACATATATGACTTGATTAAGAGTCATCAAGTATTTATGTCCACACAATAAATCAAGTCATAATTCAATTAAGAGTCATCACCACGTCATCATCATTCATTTAGCATATATGTAATCACCAACAAAATCACCATCACTAAACATATATGCATTCACCAACAATATCACAATCAAGTAACATATATGTATTACCAACAATATCACAATCATACAACATATATGCATTCACCAACATCGACTTTATCATATAATTCAACAACATCATACTATTTCTCACAATCCAAGTAAAGGAGAAAATACAACACCTTATGATAAACATCATATTCAACATCTAACAATCATTCACATATCCTCATATAATCATATAAAGCTATTCAAAAAATATTTGCAAAGTATTCGGCCTTAAAGATCATTTTCGACAAAGTTCGTCTATCATTTTACAACTTTAAAACAATTGAGACAAATGAACCAAAACCAAGTAAATAAACTCGAGGGCCTCGACTATGTATACACTTAGATCACATATGAGTGTAGTTGGATATACATGCGCGTTTCACCGGCCGACTACGACAAAATCATAAAGTTACGACAAGTTCGTATCATTTCTTCTATATTGCAAAACCAAATCATTTTCAAAACAAAACCAAGTTAGATTCATCAAGACATAGGTTAAATACTCTTAAACCCCTTAATTGAACTCCTAATACTTCTAGTTTTGAGTTTTGGAAACAAACCATATATAAGTTTTGGGTTGACTTGGAAATAGTTATGTTAAGTTTCCTTAAAATTTCTTCAAGACCCACTTGAAGTGTTTTCATCATAACTCAAAATCCACAAAGCATTTTCAAGTCAAACCAAATCCATTGGAAAGCTAACAAAATTATCTAGAACTTTCATGTTTACACCAAAGGCCAATTCAAAACAGAAATGGGTGAAAAAG
>Ga0315915_1004455_pt1 | contig 17685 bp, 8 predicted proteins | sample MpolbnodulesMG_FD_207738 | JGI IMG/M metagenome (GOLD analysis project Ga0315915, IMG submission 207738) | Medicago polymorpha root nodule microbial communities from Los Angeles, California, United States - branched nodules | ecosystem: Host-associated > Plants > Roots > Nodule | place: USA...
GTTTGAATGTTGCCTCTACGTGGGTAACGTGCAGATAACCAGGATTAGCTGCTGATGTGAGTTGACTCTCTCGTGCGTCGTCTTAGGGTCGCTCTGATACGTAACGGGATGGGGATTTTTATTATGTTTTTCCACTGTTGCGTATTATTTTTGGAACCATGTTGTTGAACCTTTTTGAATTAAGATTTTTAATTGAGTTGTTTATGTTGAGGTCGTAGTGCCAAAGTTGTTGAACTATGAATCTATTTTCCGCTGCGCTGTCATTGAAATTTTGACAAGGTTGTTTTAATAAATAGTAACTTTACTCTATTTATACTTTAAATGTAGTGTGATATCCCGTTTTACGTTGAATACTCTGATTATTTGTATTATTTACATTGTTGGGAAAACGGGGTGTTACACTCTTCATCTAAACTCTCAAATCTACCTCTCTTTCTCTCAGATCTACCTCTCTTCAATCGTTCTCATTCTCATTCTTCTTCCTCCTTCACTTCTTCTTCCTTCTTCTCATTCTTTTCTTTCTTCGATCCTGGCCAAAAAAAAAATTGCAAACACGACCCAGATCAAGGTCGTAGCACGTTTGGGCGGGGAGAGCACGTAAGATCGTGCGATCCTACGTGCTGGGACTCAATCCTGGCTACCCTGGTTTAGAATACCTTATATTGATGAAGTTAAGAATGTTGTGTTCAACGTGGACAACTGGACTTGATGGTTATGTTGAGTGTTTCTTCTAATCTTACAGGGACATTGTTGGTAGGGATGTCTTCAATCGTGCCAATCAATTCTTTTATGACGGGTGGATATTACCTAATTGAAAATCTAATCAAAAGTGATTCTCATCCCTAAAGCTGATGGATATGATTAAATTAACTAGTTTAGGCCTTTCCCAAATTAATATTTGGTGAATTGAAACCCACTTGAGTTGGTCTCGTGGTGTTGGCTTGATATTTTGGAGTGTACTTCTCTCAAGGTTTCAGGTTCGATTTTCTCTGATGTCAGTTTCGGTGGGCCAATTTGACTTCTTGAAGAAGAAAAATATTTGGTGAATTGTCTTTCAAGAAAACATACTTATTCTGTAGATAATGCCTCCTAACCAGCTAATTGGGATAACTCAATTCGGTCATCAATGATTCCTCCTGCTGAGTCTTTAGTTTTTTTTAAACTCATTCAATACGCTATTCCCACTAATGATAATCTTAGAAAGAGAGATTTTATCATAGTTCTTATTGTAGTTTTGCAGCCATGCTTTAGAAGATGTTAATCACTTTTTTTTAGTGTTTATTCATCTCACGTATTTGGAACAGGCTCTTTGCCATGATTGAGATTAGAGCTGTCAACAAAGCCCTAAATTGTAAAGCCCCAATTTCTTGGCCCCCTTAAAAGCCTAAATTTTTAGGCCCCCATGTAAATAAATTTACATTAGGCCCTAGCCCCATTTTTTATGTTTCATTGATGGGCCCTATTGAGGGCCAACTCTTGGCCCAACTAAAATTTTGTAAAACATATTTTTTAAATTTTTTTATTTATTAGAATAATAATTAATAAATTTTAAAAATATTTAAAATAAAAAACAGCTTATTCAAAACAACTTATTTTATGCAAAACAGCTTATTTTAAAAAACAATTTATTCAAAACAACTTATTTTATGCAAAACAACTTATTTTAACAAACAGCTTATTCAAAACAACTAATTTTATGCAAAACAACTTATTTTAAAAAAACAGCTTATTCAAAAAAGCTTATTTTATGAAAACAACTTATTACAATCTATTTTTTTTTAAAAAAAATAAGTTGTTTTTCATAAAATAATTTGTTTTTATAAAATAAGCTAATGGAAAAGAACATTTAGCACTGTCCAAGCTCAATATTTTTTCTCAAAAGTGAAATGTTCGCAAATACGTTTAATATCTTTGAAACTTGGGGAAAAATTGGAGTAAAAAATATATAATGTTTGGAAGATATAGAAACTAGAAAGTTCACGAGAGCGGTCACCGTAACAAATCAATTACAGTTACATACATAGCACAGAAATACAAGACTTGCTGCAACTTATTGTTTTAGCTTGAGATTATAAGAATGAAAGAAAAAAAGCATAACAAGCAAATGCAGTGCTATACTTGCAACAAATTGAACAAATGTCGGTGTACCTTGAAAACTAAAGATCCTAGTCATGAATCAAAATTAAAAAAATTGTGTTTGGCTGTACAAAATACAAAGTTCACGCTATCAGCCCCTCAAAACATATCAAAAGATGGAAAAAAAAATGAACAAAAAAATGCCGATGTAATTTATGGATTATATAGTTCGAAATCTCAAGAATATTTACGTAAGAAAACGGCGCGCAGAAAAATAAACAGGGTGAAAAAAAAATCAAACAGGGGCCAACTTTAGGCCCCCTTTATATGTGGGGTTTGCAATTTTGGGACTTATAAAAAATGGGGTTCATTATCTTTTAATATTTTAAGCCCCTTTCACATATGAGTTGGGGCCCAAATTGTTAAGCCCCCATCAATTGACAGCTCTAATTGAGATGAATTTGAACCTCTCATGTCCAATCATTTCACTTTCCATCATTAACAGAAAGTGGAGCTCTCAGCTAAAAGACTTCATTATCTTTGCTATTACTAACATTATTTGGATTGTATGGTTATGCCAGAAGAAAATTAAGTTTGATAATCTCAGGTTGGATATAAATCATCTCTTGCATAGGATCAAGAATGATGTGATTATCTCTACAAATCTTTCCAAAGGCAAAATGAACTCCTCTATTCAAGGGTTCAAAATTGTCAAATCTTTTGGGATAGTTTTTTTTTTTTGAAAGAAAATCTTTTGGGACAACATGTTATGTCCCCAATGCTTTCAATATCATTACGGTTGATTTGATTGTTCCTCCCATGTACTGGATCCAGTGTAACACTGATGGTGTTTCTAGAGGCTCTGATGGCATAACTGCTTGTGTTCAAGTCTTTAGAATGATAAGGATTCTCTTTTATTGTGAGGACTTGTGCACCTCTTTGATTTATATAAATATATATACAAAAAAAAAAAACTAAAAACTATGTCCCATGTAATTTGTAATAATACATTGTTGTCATAAACACCACTGATATAGGTGAGTCATATTGTTTCCCTTCAGATTAGTAAGATGGACAATGCTTTCTTTATTTTCACAGAACCAAGTATGTATATAGTTTCTAGCTAGTTACTATGTAAGACAAGATTTATTCAACATCCCAGAAGTCAGAAAAATGGGAAAACATTGATAAATTACATAGATAATGATGTACAACATTCTGATCAGACATAATCTCAAGCTTGATCATCCAACTAGTATACACCCCAAAGGTCCATAGTAGACTATTTCCAGCTCTAACATTTTAACTTTGTTAAACAGCAACCTGATTTTTCCAATCTTATTTGGAGACACCAATAAATATCCAAAACTACCTCCAAATGAATCACTCTTCTTGATAACAAAAAGGTTTTAGTTAGACCCTCCTCAAAAAATCCAATGTGTAGCTCCTGAGTTTTCGAACAAAATGAGAAACAGTCATCATGCAAGTTTTAGTTTGATCCTCCTCGAATCCAACGAGGATTTCCCGTCCTTCCCACACTAGAATAATAATCACCCACATTAGCTACGAATAGAGGGTCCCGATCTTCTAATTTGTACTCATTACTACCACCAACAGTCACACTGTCTACTTCTGTCTTCTCCAACTCTTTTGTCAAATCATCCATTGTTTTTTTCAAACTAGCTTTGCTCATTTGGCCTGCTTCTTCAGTAGAGAGACCAACCATTGTAATTTTTGGAAGACGGGTATTTTGTTTCAAATCTTCTTTATTTACACCTTTTCTTGATAACCCTGCTTTTTCATGTGAATGTTTTGTGCTTGGGTCATGAAACCAATCACCAAAAGGGAGTCTTAATTTGGAATGGTCGTCTTTGGCTGCTTCAGTGCTGTCATCCAAATTATATTCAGAAGAGTCTGTACAACCAGTTTCTTTAGCATCATCTTCCAATTTAGGGCAGCTGCTTGATTCTGTAATTCTCAGAAAAGATGCTTCACTTCTGCAGGATAACAAAGTGTTGCAAAGGGAAAACAGAACATTGAATCAGACAGTCTCCTTGTAATGATTAGTGAAAAAAATAGAAACAAAAACATTAAGTAAATCGAATCCGCTTGAGAAAATGCCTCATGTATTCATTTCCTGTTTTTCCTAGTAATTACAAAAGTATCATCTTTATTCGTGCATGTGTTTGAAGATTTCTACAGAAGAAAAAAAAGTGAAATTAATAAATAGATGTTTACATCGTTTTCTTCACAAATCTCTGAAAATAGAAAATGAAAACACAATTTTCTCAACCAAACAGCCTAGATTTTCCATTTTCACTCTCTCCAATCTTTGTTCATTCTGCATCTGAATATTTCTACGAAATGCTTCTTTCAAATAGAAAAAGAGTAGCTCTTTGTGGTTAGCACAACAGGTCTGTTTAGACGAGGTGCTCAACATCCCAAAAGAGTTGGTCAAAATTTGAATCAAATTACACTTTTCAAAACTGCAATTATAAATTATATTCAAGTCATTGAAAGAGAATAGAAGCATATGCAGTAAACCGTATCATAATGTGCTGCAAACAACATAATGTATATATTATTAATTAAACAATGAATGCACAAGACCTAACTTCTCTAATTCACATATATAGAATGAACCTGGACCTAATCAATCTTTTGTACAATGAACCATAGTATTAAACAAGGTTAAAATTACTTATTTGACTTACATAGAGCACATTAGACTAAGCTAAAGCTAGAGTAGCAATAATTAGAGAACCCAAAATCTAACCAACATAGCACGCCAGCGTTAAACCATACGAAGGAACCAGTGTATAAAAGTCAATACAGGACAGGGATTTTAAACGAAAGTCGAGCAAAGGGAAAGGGATTTGATTTAATTAGAGGAGGGGAGCGTAGGAGAAATAACTTCTTGCATCAAGCATTAGTCAAGTTCCTTCAGAGCTTTTCTTGGATTCAACAATTCATTAAAATCATGCGAAGACCTTTAACAAATGAGTACAAAGGGTCATCAACCTTTTGAGGAACAATGAAAATCATGGGCTCATTTCAGAAAGACAGGAACTGGATTTTCTGAATTTAATCTATCTATTATTTGGAGGGATATTGGACAAGATCAACTGACACCAGATGTCAAAATTTAATACTTACACGAAATCAATGTTGATAAATGGCAGCCTATGCAGAATGCCGTAGCGGACTTTTTGACAACCGCCATAGGCAACTTGTGAAGGGATGGCTGCCATGGCAGCGCCGTAGGCCACAATGGTAAGTTTACATAGTGGATTTTAGGTCCTCCACCGTCGACAACACTGATAGTAATTAATAACTTTTTGTAACATATTCTAGAATGTGAAATTAATTATTCCAAACTTTTGAACTGATAGTTCTTATAATGTAGATCAAGTTTATAAAATTTTACACGAATCAAAAAAGAATAGAGACTTATTATGCTTCCTTATTTTAACAACAAATAAGTTATTGAAAATATAAGTAAATGATCATTATTAAATAACATCTGTACAAATGCCCAGATAACCTTATTATTGGGTTGAAATATACCCCTTGTACTCAGCTTCTATTGTATTATATCTCTTTTGGTATTAGAAAAAATGGCCAAATAATCTGAAATCCTTCATTGAGAACATAGTTCTGAATTCCAAAATAAAGCTATGAAGTATGGATACTTCAAATTTTAAGTAATACCCGTACCTAGAACTCGTTTGATGCTCATGGATATTACCGATATACCAACTACATACCATCAATTTTTTAAAAATTTAAAATTTGGTTAATCCATATGGGTACACATTTCCTCCCTCAAGAATCGGGCTTTCCAACCAAGATCATTCAACTTCAAGAACATGCAGATTTGGTGGGCAGTTTGTCTTTGCACCCTTGTTTGCGGAGAAGCAATTCGACAATACAAACGACGGTGTCATAGATAAATCAATTTGTTGGTGGAGAGATAACCAATAACTATTGAAAACAAGGGCCTCAAACTTTAGAGTCATTGGGAGCATTTGAATCACCATTGATGATAGAACCCTGAGTTCCAATTCGTGTAGAAGTTGTGGGAATACAAGCGGTTAGGATATTCACTGGAATCTAGGAAGAATTTCAGTTATTAAAGAGAAGGAATCCTAGAGGGCTAGTCATTAAGAAGACAATTTCAGTTAAAAAAGAGAGGGAAGCCTAGAGGGTGAATCGTTAAGGAAGTTTGTTAAGAGTTGTTTAGGAGATAAGTCTGTGGTTTAGGAGCCTAGCTCTGGTAGGAGTTCTCTGCACTCTGGTTTATCCTTTCAATTTTCTGTTTTCATCATTGTAAGAGCTTTGAGCTCACCATTTTCCAGTTAAATAATACAGTGTTACCTTTGAATTTCTGGGTTTTATCAATTGACAACTACAATCCTTCAAGTTAGATAGCAAAGGCTGGAAATGCACAAGAATGACTTGCAACTGTCAACACAGGACATGACAGGAGCATATGACCAAATCAGGACAATGGAAAAATAGAAAGATCTGACAGCATATCTGCCAGATGGAAAGACAGACGAATGGCCTATTACATGCAACAACAACATTGATGTGGGGCACACAGTTAAGGGCTCATGAAAGCACCTTTGGGGCTGAGTCTTAGATGGATGACTGAGCAAAGGAACGTGAGTATAGTGACGGTGTCACCTACCAGAAAGGTCGCCGGGTGTAACTATAGAAAGGCCAATACCTGAAAACACGGTCGGCTGGGGATAAAAAAAACACTCATGAGCACACCAAGTAGGCACAATTTGGGTAACCACTTAAAACTCTAGATATCGCGAGACAGATAAAAAAGAGAAGCATAACCAAAAAATCATTAATAAGAACAACAAAATATATTGATCTCAAAGAGAATATACAGGTCTTAGTTTCCCTAATTAATGCTGGACCTAACTAATCCCACTACAAGGAACTTTGACGCTGTAGTAAGCTAAAGTAATTAAATATGAAATACAAGTAATCAAGATTAGTAGTATAACAATTTATTCTTGGGAACCAATTGCCACTATTTGTTCTTTTAGACAGATATAATAAACATGACCAGGAATCCTCTTGACAAATAATAGCACGAGTGAAAATTCCACAAATTGTAAACAGAAAAAATACCTTCTTTCAAATGAGTCAACCATATATGGAAATTTCGGCTGTATGCCTGTCGCTTTCCGCAACCACCTATTACCCAAGAGTACTTTGTCAACAGTATAATGAAACTGGAGTTCTGCAGCTTTAGAAATGACACTGAGTGGTATACTCGGATGGCCCATTTCATCAAGCACCTCTTGAACCTGTCAGGAAAAATGAAGAAACTAAACAATTATCCGAGAGAAATAAATATGGGTATTAATAATATGTATACCTCGAGAATTAATCCCTTTGAAAAAATGCAATGCTACTTTTTTATCTTCAAGAACAAGTTATAGTAGGCATCCCATGCTATGCTTTTTCAATTTTTATCAAGATCGAGATCCAAAACATAAGATCGCATGATCTCACAATCTTCCATCCTCTGTATGAGTTGGATCACATGTGATTCGCAAATTGGTAAGATCATCACAAGAAAAATAGTAAAGATTGTGTGATGATCCCAAAACTGCGCATTTCCGAGTCGGGAATCCCCTAAAGTTCCCAAAAATAACACCCATCTCCCTCGACTTGAGTCTCTTGACCCTCTCTACTCATCTCTTTAGTTTCACACATCTTACCCTATCTCTCGAGTTTCAATCCTCTCTGCTCATCTCATGTCTTCACATCAACCCTCTCTTTTATGAGCAGTCATTGTTTGATCCGCATTCAAAAATCACTGGAAATGGCTTCTGCAGAAGGTGATTGTGGAGATGGACCGCAGGGGCGAGTGATAGTGAGGCTGCTGAATGTTATGGTGATGGTTATCATTTTAGTTAAATATGGATCCTATGTTATGTATCTGACTAATTATGATTTGTTTTGGATGTCATGGTTATGATACTTCACTTTTAATTTTGATTTAATGTTCTTTATAGGTTTTTTGCACATTTTGTATGTACTAAAAGAAAACTTCATAGTTATATTTAAAATAAGTGGAACAATTAAAAAATACTTACTCCGTTTCAAAATGAGTGTCGTTTTAGCCAAAAAAAATTGTTTCAAAATGAATGTCATTTTCAGTTTCCAATGCAATAATAACTTTTTCTTTTCAATTGTACCCTTCGATTAATACTATATACAATACTTCCAAAGTATTATTTTTTCTTTAATGAAAAACAAACCAATAGTTGATTAGGATAATTTGGTAAAATAACATCTCTCTTTCTTTTAATTAATGCATTTCTTAATATGCGTGTAAAAACCTTAAACGATATTCATTTTGCACGGAGGGAGTATTATAATTGAAAACACGATCTCTTTTTTGATAGGAAAAGTACTTACAAAATTCTATACCTATTTACTCTTTAATATTAATGATAATATACATATTGTGTTTGGCTGTTTGCATATATAAAGAAAGAAAACCAAAGCTTTCTGTGAATAAAATCCTTAAAATAAAATAATAAAAAAAAAGTAACACTTTTTTGTAAATAAAATAATAAATGTGGAAAAAATTAAAAGCCAATAAAAGGAGAACATGGAAAGGGAAACTGGCCAAAAGGGAAAGCGCGTTAAATAAAACAATGTAGAGTGATGGATTTTCAATAGATTTATTTACAACTCGGGTTCGCACCCAGCCATAAACAGACGCACCTTTTCACACAATCGGTCATAAACAGACACACCTTTTCGTGTTTTTTTCTCACTCGGAGAATACGACATCGATGCTCTTTTAACGTTGCCGCTGTATCTCCGCATTTTTTCCCGTTCATTATTTAATCTTGTGTTTTCGGCACTGGTCATTAAGGGTTAATAAGGTATGAGTAAGATAACCTCGACAGCTACGAAAGATGTTCCTGCCGTCAATTATCCATCTCTCAGTGATGGCTACTATGAAGTTGAAGCTATTCGCAATAAGAGGGTCCGCAAGGTTAAGTTTCTCCTTTTCTTCTTTTTTCAATCATGGGATTTTCTTTTTATTTTTTTTATCTTTTATATCTCAAGTACAATAATCATTTTTCTGTCCAATTTTTCTTTTGCCTGATGGATATTTTTTTTTTGTGGCAATTTTACAGGGTAAGGTAGAGTATTTGGTCAAATGGTGAGTACCCCTTTTGTTTTTGTTCTTGTTGTATACCTTGTTGTGATAAAATTGAAGGAGAAAGGACTAAATGTGATCTTTTTAATAATATTTTATTTCTCTATGTTTTTATCACTGAAGGTTCTTATGGGATGAGACAGCAAACACTTGGGAGCCTCCAGAAAGTTTAGCTTGCAATGCTGATATTATTGAAGCTTATGAGAAGAGGTAATCCCTTGTTCTTCTGTACAATGTTTACATTTTTCTTTAGATTATGTAATCATGAGTGAGTATGAAAGACGTATATCAATTTACGTTTTTGTATGTGTTGTGTTTGCTATGAATATGAATGAGTTGGTACACGCATAGTCGACCAGTGTTGTTGTCAGAAACTGGATAGACTTAATGACTGGACTTTATAACTTGTTTTCTTACAAATACTTGTTTATTCATTGTTTTGAAGCTTGAGCACAGCAAAGCATCGTAAGCGCAAATACAAGCGTGGTGTTGGCAGCAGTCTTGGAAGAGCCAAACACGCTACTGATGATAGCTCAATGAATGCTTCAGAAGAGGATACTGTGTAGGCCGTAGGGTGATAGCGGAGCTGGATGTAGTGGGGTAGGGGCTGGTAGTAGTGAGGCTGCTGAATGTTACGATCATAGTTATTAGTTAGACTTGGGTCTTACCTGACTAATTACAACTTATCTTGGATGTTATGGTTTTATTGTTTACTCAATATGTTTTGGTTCTGAATTCTGAAAGTTCTGATTTAAGTTCTCGCTTTAAGAATGTTATTAGTTATTAGTTATTTTTCTTGGGGGTATATTTAGCGTTATTTCAAAACAAATGGCTGAGTTTAGGATTCTAAAATCAAAATATCACGTGCCTTTTCTTCTTTGTTGTTCATCTCAAAAATTTCCTAAACCTGAACATGACTTTTCTGCCGTTGTCACTGTGGAAGTTTTTCACGTACAGTTACACTAATTTCCAACATGCAGCTACGAAGCCAGAGTCCCCTTCCTTTCGATTCATGAAATATTAATAATTCTTTATAGATCTTATGAAATAGATCCTGATTTGTGAAATACAAATTTTTAATTAATTTATGCAATATTGGTTTTGCTGGATCTAGTTTTCTACAAGTCTTTCCCTGGTTTTTGTTGGTTCTGATTCACCTCCAGCGAGGTTCACTTTAATCCAGAAATGACGGCAACTCTGATTTCGATCCAGTGACCTTCATGTTTATATGGGTTTCGAATAACCCATTGCTACGATACTGGTTTAATCTAGCAGTGTTTATTTTTATCCAGCAATGTCAATGGTAGCGGCGGTATGTCATACAATAAATGGTGGTGAGTGGGACTGTGTTCGTTACCAGTGAAAAAGTGGTCTAGAAACTTTTAGTGATTGGAGAGGTAAAGTCGTGTGACTGTTAAACAGAAGCTTTCAGGTTCACCTTGGGTTTTAAAGGCGAAGAGCAAGAGAGTTCCTCCCACTCTGACATAAAAAAGTTTTTCTCACTAGATATTCCCCCTTTTTTCATATTCTGTACACACACACAACGTATATATGTATTAGTAGAATTTTTATTTTTTTGGAAGGATCTTATGGTCCTTGTTACATTCCTATATTTTATGATGTTGCATCCCCCCCCCCCATCCCAGGTACGTTCTTGATCTTGACAACATTATTTTCAATAACAAATGTCATCATCACTTGAACTTCGAACAAATACTAAATTAGTAAATCAGTATGAAAGGTTCAGCTTTTGAAAACTGTATTCCATATCAGATTCTTATTCACTAGTCACTACATTGAAATTTTTTGTCCTCAGCCTTGTACTTAATTAAACAAAATAAAATGTTCATTAAACTAGTCATACCTCTGGAGGCTCCCCTAAACTGTCTCCAATTTCCTCAACCACTTCAGCTGCCAGGTTATCATCAACCACATCTCGCCGCCGCTGAATGCGCCGAGTTTGGATTAGTGTATGGAAATGTTGATCTACAGCTTCTTCAAGAATGTTATCAAGCATGTTTTTATCAAAAAAGTAGGGAGTGTACCTATTCAAACCAAACAATAACGTGGGCATATCAGTTGAAGCTTTGGTAGAAATACTACATTTACTCATTTGCTCTAAAGGGTCAGCTATATCAGTGAAATGTGTCCTACATACATAAGTAACACTATTTTAGGATATAATATTTATTTTTTCTTTTCACTACATATCACCATGATAACAAGTCATTCTTTGGAACGTTTTATTTCCATTTTTTTATTATCGGTTATTAAGATTAGTCTAAATAATAGTGTTTGAGCTTGTCCTTTCAAATTATAAGATATAATAAGACGGAATCACTATTTTGATAAACAAAATTGTAGGATCAAGCAATTTATTCGTTCAAATTTATGAAATGGAAAGTTAGTCCCTCAAATTTGTCAACCAATTTAATCCTTTTGTCATCTAAAAGGGACGGAATTGCTGAATTGAGACGTTATTTAGGGTGTCCTCAAGTGGAGCATAATTTCATAATTGATTGAACCGATTAACAAAAGGAAGATGTTATTTAGAGACGTTATTTAGAGACGTTATTTTCAATCTCATGGACTATTTTGCTATATTGAAAATTTGAGGGAACAAGTTTTCCGACCTTGAAGTTCTCTGACAATGACATGAATTCACACAAAATAAGGAAGATGAGCAACATGTACCATTTAATACCATCTGTAGTTGCTATTGCAATATCCAAGTTGTGAGCACTAAACACAGGCACCCCATCAACCTTTTTCCCAAAACCACTGTGTGGGATTGTCTTCAGAAGTTTATTAGCTGCCTTGACCTGAAGGAAAAATATTTGTAATATTTAAAGATCGTATTCAAATAAAATTAAAATATGTGCAACAATGAAAGAAAAATTATACCTGCTTCTCGTTGGGAACAAATTGGTACAGGTGAGGCTTTTCCTGCATGGTACATAGCAAGCAACATCATAAATCAAACAAAAAATATGGAAGTAATAAAAGAATATTAACATATTGACTTTCATATTTTGGAACAACCATCTGCATGCAATATGCATCACTGTGTTTTTCTAAGCAACCAAATCAATAATGGATCATAAATAACCTGTAAGTGACTAAATGAAACCAGCACAACTACAGCCCACATAGCAATTGAAAAAGTCAACAATACCTTGAAATGTTCATATGCTAAATCGAGACGGCAGGCGCCCACCACGCCACTTGGAATATTCAGTTTTTTAACATATGAAACTAAGACAATTAAAATTTATAAAGGTCAGTATTTGGTGTTAATTGCAAATCAGAGACCAACACTAATCAAAATATGCTACCATAGGAGAATAATTCAACGAAGAAAGGAATGTAAACATATAATGATAACAGCACAAATGTGTAATGCAAGGATCCGATTCGGTCACAGTAGGTCAGAAACGTGTAATTCAAGATGAGGTTTGGTCACAGTCGGTCACTAATTTGCATCGTGCAGCTACTTGAGGTTTGAAAAATCCCAATGGGATTCTTGACTCATGGACTCCAGGTCTGTCCCTTCACTTTGGAACATATGTGTATGAGTGTATCGTAATAGTTTGGAAAAAGCAAGTAAAATTTTATGGCAGTGTGCATTATATCTCACATACCGATGCACTTGGTTGGACCCAAATGCACAAATCTTTAGGGATACGTCTCTGCCACTTAACGGGATAGGGTTTTGTTTTCAGATTAATATTTGTGGTCTGCACATGGCTGCTATAGTGCAGTTGCCGTTTCAGATATGGAGAGATTGGGCAGTCCTGTTGCATTCTTGATTCTTTTATCTTGTTTATTATGTAGTGGAAGACCCCTTGGCTTCAGTTTCCTCAATTACTCAAATGAAATTTCATTTTCTATTTTAAAAAAAATTAATAAAATATTAAAGTCGAACCCGCTCCCATCCCTCACCCAAACAAATAAGAAAAGACAAGTGATTAACAACTAATCATCAGCTTGTTAAAATGTTCCATTTCACAAAATAAAAGTCTGTTTCTTAACTTCAAAGAAGCTAATTAGCATTTAAAAGGTGTTTGGCTAGCAGCTAAATATATTAGAATTAAGCTATAGTAAACAGGAAATAAACTAGCCTAGGTTGCAACTTAGATAACATCACAACCATAGATTGATCAAGTTATAGGAAAAACTTTGAAGAATATGATAAGGCATAAATCATTCAGTAATTTTACAAGCAAATGAAGGGACTGTAAAAAGAGGGAGTATCGATGAGCTAACCTGCATCTCCTAGATCAATAAAAAAACGAAATACAGGGCCATTCCTCTCACTCTTGGTGATTGCTGCAAACATTTTTTTCAGCCACTCTGGGGTTCTGCAGAAAACAGATAAAAGGGGAAACAAATTATGCTTTCAGAAAATGATGGACAATAACAGCTTAATCGTTACTTCATTGAGGTTTTAAACAAACACTGGCCACAATTTCAATCCCTAAACTCCTTTCAAGGGTCATAAATCTATTATCAATGTTGCACAACTCCCAAGCATCTTGGATTTCCTAAGCAAGAAGTCATGTGTTTGTTACATCGGTATGAGAAATGAGATCACCCTTACTCTTAAAATCTCTATTGGATGCCTAGAATGCTAAAAGAAACAAAAGACTAGCTCGTATTGTCCTCAAAACAGACACGAGAGCTCTAAAAACACCGGGTATCACACCTCCATAACAAACACCTTCCTATATTCTGTCATTAAGCGACCCCGGAATTTTTTTTCATTTCAGTACCGGTTTGAATAAACTTCTCAAGAAACACTTATAGTAAAAAATATTAAAAGAATCTTGCAATAACTGTCAGCTTTAAATAACAACTTCTCACATGAGTTGAAATCATCTACCTCTTTTTGTCAAACTCGTTCATTTAACCTCTCAGTAAATATCTATAAGCTTATAACAACTTTTCTGCATTGATGTCAATCGCTGATCACGGAAAATAGCAATTTGTTCAAATTTCTCTGTATTATAGCCGTTATACAACACCACTTCGTACTAAATCGTGTATCACAAAAAAATAGCATTTTTTTCAAATTCCGCTACGCCATGGTGGTATAGCAATAACCGTTATTCAACAACACTTCTTTCCTTTAAGTAAAAGCCATATATTTATTATAATTGAGAAGCTCCAATGAACTAGAAACTAATCCAAAATTGTTGTCCAAATAGCATTACCCAATCCAAAGTGGATTCCTTCCACAAACAAATTTTGACATGACTAAGCAATAAACTAATTGAGCTCATCATCGTATCCACCAATTAAAAACAAAAGTTACAGCAACAAAAAAGTTACAACCAATCTTAATTTAAGGGAAAACAACCATTTTGGTCTTGAATGTGTGAGGCGCTGTCACAATACTCCCTAAATTTATTGAAGTGGCAAACACATACCCAGTGCCTTCTTCTATTAGTAATTTATGGACTAAATTGACCAACGAAAAACAGATTCGGTAACTAAATTGATTACCTAAAAACATATTTGAGGACCAAAATGATTAATAAAAAAACACTTGTAGATGTTTTTGCAATTTCGATACATTCAAGGACCAAAATGATGGTTTTCCCTCTGACTTAATTTGGAGTAAACCACCAAATTAGTCCATGATTTTGTAGCGTGCTCTCAAATAGGTACCTGAGATTATGGATATTTTAAAAAAGGACCATGACTCTATTAAATTGTCAAGTTGGTCCCTATATTTTAACAATTTACTATCAATTTGGTCCATAAATCTAACCACTTATTATCAATTTAGTCCCTAACAGTAAAATTTGACAGAGTGAGAGACTTTTTGAAATATTCATAATATCAGAGACGTATTTGAGAGCATCCAACAAAGTCGGAAACGAATTTGGTGGTTTTGACGCTCAATATTTTGAAATTAATTCAATATTCAAGACCAATGCGACAGCGAGTTACACTTACACAGACCTTTTATGACATATTTGACAAAGATAACAACAGCTTAAAAATAAAACACAATCTTCAATATCTATTTAAAACCTAAATTATTGTAAATTTAACCACTCATCGTCAATATAGTTCCTGACTTTACTATCGAATCTGGTCCTTAACTCTTAGAAAGACAAACTAATATGAGTAAAATTTGGCACGCCTCCAAATTTATAATCTCATAGACCTATTTGCGCACGCCTCCAAATTTGGTGGTTTGCTCTAATTAAATTTGACAACCATAACAACAGCTTACAAATAAAACACAATCTTTGAAGCACTAATCTACTAATATGAGTAAAATTTATAATCTCAGGGACCTATTTGCCCGCGCCTGCGAATTCAATGGTTTGCTCTAGTTAAATTTGACAACAACAACAACAGTTTACAAATAAACACAATCTTCGAAGCACTAATATACAAATACGAGTAAAATTCGACAGAGTCAGAGACCTTTTCAAAAGATTCATAATCTCATAGATAACATCAGTTTACAAATAAAACACAATCTTCGAAGCACTAATATACAAATACGAGTAAAATTCGACAGAGTCAGAGACCTTTTCAAAAGATTCATAATCTCATAGATAACATCAGTTTACAAATAAAATACAATCTTCGAAACACTAATACAAATCTTTGAAGAACTAATATAAATAAAACACAATCTTCGAAGCACTAATACAAATCATCGGATAACTAAAACAAATAAAACACAATTTTTGAAGCATTAATATAATAATATGAGTAAAATTCAACAGAGTCAGAGATTTTTTGAAATATTCATAATCTCAGAGATAACAACAGGTTAAAAATAAAACACAATCTTCAAAGCACTAATATACTAACACGAATAAAATTCGACAAAGTCGGATACCTTTTCAAAATATTCATAATCTCATTTATCATCAGCTTACAAATAAAACACAATCTTCGAACTAATACAAATCTTCTAAGAACTAATGCAAATAAAACACAATCTTCGAAGCGTTAATATACTAATACTAGTAAAATTCGAAAGAGTCAGAGACTTTTTCAAAATATTCATAATCTCAGAGATAACAACAGCTTAAAAATAAAACACAGTCTTCTTCAATTTTGAATTTCAAAGCTAAACTAAAAAAAAAACACAAAAAAATTGCGAAAAAAATCGAAATAACCTTTTAGTGATGAAAGGAATATCAAAGTGAGTAGAAACAGCCATAAGACCAGTTCCAGAGAGGTCACACATACTGAAAACCTGACCAACAAAAGCCGGACCACCACTGCCACCGGTGATGTTTTTTCCATTCAGCCGCGAAACTCGGACCGATTTGGGGGAAGAACGAGTTGACTCGGCGGTAGAGGAGAGAGTTACGGTGGAGAGAGGTGGAGGGAGGAAGAGAGGGAGGGAGATTGCGGAAGGTAGTTGAGGTGAAGATGAAGGTGGAGGAGGATTGAAGAGAGAGATGAAATTTGAAGCGGTGGAGTGGAGGAAGGTGGAGAGGTGGTTGTTACGGTGGTTGTTACGGTGGTTGTTACGGCGGCGGTGTGGTGAAGACGGTTGAGCCATGCACGGGATTTGAGTTTTTGGGTAAGGGATTTTGTTGATTGAGAAGAGTGTTTGGTTACTGTGTTGTTTTGAACTTTTCGAAAATAATTTAATTTAATTTATTTTAAGTGATTATTCAATTACAAATTAAGGCATGTTTGGATTGAATTTGACACTATCGTTTGAGTTTATCTATTACTTCCTGTGTCCCATAATAACTGACATTTGAAAAGAAAAAAAAAAAATCCCAAAATAACAGAGTCATTTCATTTTTAAATACAATATTAATTACTTTTTTTCCTTTATAACTCTAATTAATAATACTTTCATCATTTTCAATTCAATATATTCCACTTTATATTTATGATAGTGGAGAATGCACCAATACTTAACAAGTGCACTTAAAACTATTTTTCTCTCCTTCATTTATATATTTTTCTTAATACGTGTGAAATGAACTTTTGGCTTAGTTAATCTGAGACGGAGGGAGTAGCATATGTTGTGTGCCTATTTGAAAAGACTTATGGAAATTGTTTATAACATTGTTTTTTTAATAAAAGAACTCTTGTATCATTTTATTATTTAAAATGTGTTTAATATAAGTGTTAATAGGTTTTTACCTCCCTTCCTGCTATTTGGTGGTCTTCTGGTTTACCCCCTGTGGAAAAAAAAAAACTTAAAGATTCCCCCATGTCATTAGAAGATTCTTTGATTTTGACCCTTGATGGCATGCTATTAAGCCCGAATACAAGATACGATACGGATACAATACTGCATCGATACGCCGATACGGAAAAATTTCAAAAATCAAGATACGATACGGCTGGGATACGTTAATAAAAAAAATTATATAATTAAATGTACAATATAATTATAACCATTT
>Ga0315915_1004456_pt1 | contig 17680 bp, 6 predicted proteins | sample MpolbnodulesMG_FD_207738 | JGI IMG/M metagenome (GOLD analysis project Ga0315915, IMG submission 207738) | Medicago polymorpha root nodule microbial communities from Los Angeles, California, United States - branched nodules | ecosystem: Host-associated > Plants > Roots > Nodule | place: USA...
AAACAGGTGACACATATTTGTTATCATTGTGGCAAAAACAATGACATATTTTTTTCGACAAAAAAATATTGACATATTTAAAAATTTACGGGATAAATAATTTTCATCAATAAATTAAAAAAAAATAAAACAATTTAAGATTGAAAAGTAATGGCTATCACCCGTGCATTGCACGGGTTAACACACTAGTTTGTTCTATATTATAGATCATATTCATTAGTTATTTAATAAATTTTAAAAGTGATTTGTTTTTTTGCTTATAATAATGACTGAATGTATCTTTTCAAAAAAATAATAACTGAATGTAGTTTTTTTCACATTTATTAAGAAAAGTTAAGAGGGAAGAACCCACCTTGTATGTCCTACATATTTCGTACAAATGTCATGGTAATTCAAAAAAAAATTGGTAGTACAATTATTATATATAATTTATGTAAAAATATTATTAAATTGTCTTTTGTGTATAAATGTATTTGATGTCACGTTTTTTATATTCCTATACAAATTGATAACATTAATTAGGTTATGTTTAGAAAGAAAAAAAATCAATACATTTAGTAATTTGAAAAAGACTTATATTTAGGAACAAAGTTTCTCATTCCAATGGATACAAAATATCTCAATCATGACCATGGTCACAGTTTGATCACTTGTTCTTTCTAGTTCTAGGAGGATATAAAGGAAAAGTGGATCCATGGTCTTGTAGGAAACTAACCTCGGGATCGCCATTGATGTTCATGACTTTGTCTTTTCCAGCATAAAAAAGCTAAATATTGTGTGAACTTTGATTTGGACCACAAAAACAAGCCACATCATTAGCGACCCCAATGTTTTTCATTCAACCCAACTTTTTCCACCACTTTTTTTGCAGTCTTGTAGAGGCCTACTTATCACATGGTTACTTATAACTAACCAGCACCCTTCAAAGAACAAAAGTCTCATACGAGCTTCCCAATTCGCTTTGCATTTCAAAAGAAGGGTGACCCTAATATGCACTCCATTGATAGGTCCCTTGAATTTCACATTCTATAGCAAGTTAACATTTTTTTTTATAAAATAATTTAAGATGACTTTGAATTTTTTGAACAATAGACGTTGGAAAACCTAATTCGGCTCAATCTATCTTCACTTTTAATCTCCAACAAAGAGGTGTGAATTTTGCTTTACAATAAACGGATTTGTTTAGGCGTAAGCAAATCAATAACATGTTGCAAGTGTCTTGCATTTACAAAACAATGGACTGTATAAGTAGATTAGATTTAGGTTGTATAATGATTGTGCACTTTTCTCTTGGTTTCAAGTATCCTTTTAGAAGTGGCATTTCAAGAGAATTGAGGTGAATTTCGTTGAAGTCGTTGAGAGATTCTCGTCACAGTTTAGGAGTCGTCCTATAATGTTGATCATGTGGTGATTGGTCTTTGAGATGACAACGCTCGCTTAGGTGCGTTGGTGCCGCAGCATTTTATCGTAACATAATCCACTAAGAATTGGGTCCGGGCTAGGTCAAGAACAAGTGGTAGCACAATCTGCAAGTTAATGGGGATATGTAAATTTCAAAATAGGAACAAGAATTTAGAATGAAAAAAATAAAGAAAGAGATAAAGCAAAAGCTTTAGTCTTGGATCACTTTCTCTATTCTCATTTTCCCATAGATGAAGATCTGCCTTTGCCTTTACCATCAGCATCAAACCCTTCTCACTCAGTTTGCTTGTGATTTGCCATCTCGAATCTCTCGTTTTCCCTCTTCTTTTTCTTCCTTTTTTCTCAAACCTATTCTTGTCAGTAAGTTTCCATTGGAATGCTTTATCATGATCGAGAATTAACGTATCCCAACAACACTTTCTTTTGATCATAAAATCAAAGTGCCCCATTTACTCTTCTTTCTATCATATTCTTGATCATTTCAAAAAATAGCAGATTCTATGACAACTACAAAAATACACAATACACATACACCAAGACACGTACACATTTCAAAGAAAAACATCGCTTTACCAATAAGAGGCTTTAGATTAGTTATATGTTTTCACCTCCACATAATTTAGCAATGTCCTTTTCATCATACTCAACTCATTTAAACATAATAGCTTAACTTATATAAGCTCACCATATAATTTACATCAATTTTGGTTTCGTGCGATACTCCAAAATTTATTACATAATTAAGCAATCTTGTTTTGTTTATATAGATATAAAAAAATTCTTAATGTTGTCAAAGACATTGTTAACCAGATGAGGGAACTTCATACCAATAAAATAGTAACAAAAAAAAGTAGTGATCAAAGAATTTTTTTTAAAAGACTACATGTAAGCATGAAAAAGTCTTTTTGAAACACTTTGTAAAATTAATCAAGTATTTTCACAAGAGTCATTTTCACCATTGTAAAATATTTCCACTTTTTTTTCCTAATGAAAATTCTGCTAAATTGTGATGGTAATCCTATTAGTGAGACAAAAAGTGGGTAAAGTATATGATCATTCTTTAAAAGTCCAGAGAATCATGAGCCAATCGGCTGAGCAAGTTAATTCATTGGCACTATGATAATTGTAATTTGTGGGATTGATTGTTTCAAAATACACTTGTTATATATTATACAGCCCTCCTATATCTCTTTCAAATATCCTTTGTGATGATATATAAACCAATCTGCAAATTAATGGGAGAGTAGTATGGATTTATACAAGAAATTCAGTAAAATAAATTGTTTTATACATGAGAGTGCGAATGATCGACTAATTACATTAACAATTGTGTTTTAATCCTAACACTACGATATACTAGTGTGAAGGAATACGTCCCAAAAACTCACGAGTACAGACATGTTTAATGTTGGAAAGGGTGTCAATTCCAAATTTGGTGGAATAAAGGACTTGTCGTGGTATAATTGTGATCAAAATAAATGACATGTCTTGTCTCTCGTGAACATCTCGCGATACAACTATTCGTGAAGTTAAGCATTACTCTATTTTTGTTCTTTTTGTTCACATCACACTTACAATCATTTTAATTTAGCACTCCATATGGTACATATACTTAAGAAAACCGCTAAATAAATTAGAAAAACAAATATCAAAACGCTTCTGTTATTCATGTATCTATGATATATGCTTCTAAATAGACTATGATGCATTAACAATGACACTATTAGTACTAATCAATCAATAATTAACTAATTAATTAACACGAGTAGTTCCATACACAGGAAGCTCCTGGCAATACCTACTATCACCAAACACACTCAAATGATCCAACTCAAAAAGATCAGAACTTGCACAACTTGCCACATCATCATCATCTTCATTTTGATTAATACACAAATCCTTTAATAAAACTAAATCATTCTTCTTCTTGTTATAACAATGGTACTCATTCAAAAACTTTCTAGTAGCTTCCTCCACCTTAGCCCTACCTTCTTCCACTCCACAAAAACGCACCGTTTTGTAATCATTTCTACCACAAAATGAGGCTGTTTTGCTCAAACAAGACCGCGAAAATGAAGAAGCAGATGAACACGTGGAAGCTACTTTTCTCTCATCAGTCTCCCATGTGTTCATTTGCTTCTTCGTCTTTGTTGGTTTCTCAGTCTTCGTTTTCTTCTCGTTGTTACTATTAGCAAACAGAGAGTTGAGGAAACTCGTGAGTTTTCCACCTGGCGAAATTGGTTGCTTCACTTTCTTCAAGTTATTGTAAATCTTAACCGCTCTTGATTTGTTCTTTATTAAAATTACTTCCTCGCCGCGGGTTTCTGTGTCTTGTTTGGTTTCTGAACTTCGATAAAAATCATCGAAAACATGACTCCCATGTTTCTCATTTTCAAACCTAAATGATGCCGACGCGCTTGTTCTCACCGGCTTTGGCCTCGGTGGAACAAAGCACGGCGAGGAACGTGATTTTGTTGATTTTGTTCTGTATAATGAATCTGTATCGGAGGAGGAGAATCCACCGGAGCTAGAATCCGAAGAAATTGAAGTGGAGCTGAAGAACAGAGCATCTTGGTCATGATCACGTAGGTGGAACTTTCTGTTGTCGGTTTCTTTCACGACAGTAACGGTTTTTTCGGTTTTTGGTTTGTTGTTGTTGTTGTTGTTATGTTTTCTGTCTGTTGTTGGTTTGTTTAAAATCGTTGGTTTTTGTTCTCTGTAAAATTTTGTTGTTTCAGTGGTTAATTTTGTTTCTCCTTCGTCGATGGAACGGTAAATTTGGTCTAAGAGGGTGGAAGAGAATGAAGGGTTAATGAACCTCTCGTGGTTTGTTGATCTCTTCTCAAACTTGTACATTTTTTGCTGGTAAAGTAAAACAAATAGAAAAGAAATAAAGAGGTTGGAGGATGAAAAGGAGCAAGAATTAAATGGTTAAAGGCTAAGAAGAGAGTTATGAAAAGGTTAGTGTGTAATGGTTACTTAAGGAGGTGTTTGGGAATTGCAGGAGAAAAGGGGAAGGGATATGTATGTAGGAAGTAGTTGATGGGTTTTGAGATTTTGAGTGTGGAGAAAGTAGTTGAAATGAAATGAAGGGGAGAGGGTGACTTTATATAGGTCACACAACTAGTAACTCTCAATGGTTAGTGAGTGTGGGTCATGTCGTACATCTGATGTGGCAACAACAGATTGGCATGTCAGGTTAAGTTAGTTAGCATTTCCAAATGGTCAAAAAAAGGGTCCTTTGTTTTCCCTATTTAGATTCGAGCTAAATGTATAAAAAATATCTCTTAATTTACGCATGTCACACTTTGTAAATTTTTGTTAACTGAAGTAGAATGATAGTGATGTAAAGTTATTTGTAAAATCTGTGTAGTAAGTAGTATTTTTGAGGTGTTGAGTTGGAAAATTTTGATGTTTATTAAATATTAGGAAATGCTCTCTCTAGCCCTTTTTGTAAAAGATAAGTGAGTCGACAAAAATTATCTATCAAGTTCATAATATAGATCAAATTAAATTTTTGTTAAGTAATTTGTTTCTTATAATAAGGGTCGGATGAGTATTATTTTGACAACGCAAAGTTGTCATACATTTATTAATCTATCTAGATCTAAGGGAATCCACAATTGTTGCACCATGCAACCGCTATAGAGATCTTTTTCCATAATAAGCCCCTCCTTTTAACCTGATTGAGGCATTCCCTAGTTCAGTGTGAATTAAACCCTGACATTAATGCTTCGCGATTAGGTTTGACTTCCTCTCAGTTTGACCTAGCCTTATACTTTTTCTAAACTCGAGACAAGCTCTTCAGGGCCTTACAGAATACTAGATGCTATGGTATGAGAAGACGGAAGTTGGCCTCTTAGGATTAGGCTACACACACACAATACAAATTTAGAGCAATAGTGAACAATATTTTTTTGGAATTTTGCTCTTTTGGCCCCCCAAGTCCGTTTAGTTCGTAATTCCCAAACGGCTTTTTTTGTGTTTTTATAAATCCTTCGGTAGATATCCACTTAACTTTGTTTTATAGATTTTTTGAGCAAATAGGGGGCAAAAAGAGCATCCATTAACTTTTTGTGTGTATAAACTTATGTCAAATGGACTTTTGTTATAAGAGAAGCGAAACAACTTGCTCCATGCAAGGGAAAAATGTTTGGATCGGTCATTTGTTACGTAACATTTTTTTCTTGAGGTAAGTCACGTAACTATCTATATGAAACCCTGCCAACAGACAAATTTAATGAAATCAAATTATTGTGCGCGTGGGTATGATCATAGAATACATAAATTGCACATTCATTATTACCATAGCAATTGCTTGTTACTTGATTAATTTCAGAAGTTAACGATGTATCGATCTATTAATGCATATGGAAAGCAAAGTCCATCATGAAGCATATTGACAATGATATATTGGACTTACACTAAGATCCATCAAACCCCACCATGGCCATTATATCTATGAAAATCAAGGATTTGCCCCCAAAACACTTGTCATGGTCACATGCTTCAAATATTTGGTTTCCTCAATGTTTATCAATTACAAGACATTAAGTATGATATATACAACAAAGATGACCCACTATGTACCCTTAGTTGAAGGAAAGGACAAATCGTGACATAGAAAGGTCTTTGATTTCAACTTCAAGCAGTGTGTGTGTGTGTGATAATCAATTTAAATTGTGGTGTAGTAGTTAGAAAATGAACATAGTATGGCAACGTGAGGCTGGCTTCCACCTACAATTAGACAATGATCTAATGTACCTTCGACTTCGGATGGCAACAAATCTTCAATGAAATTTAATATTTGGTAGGGTCAGTGCTTGAGATATTATTGTGTGGTCAAGGATTGGAGTCAAAGATGGAGAAAATTGATGGACTTGAATAGAAAATGTAAAATGTAATCATATGATGCAAACTTTGATAAGTGAGCAAAGCAAGAATTTTAATTTGTGTGCAAAAGGAAAACATTGTTGTGTTTTGGGCATGAGACCCACACAATTACATAAACCTCAACCATTTTTTGGGGATCTCGTTAGAAATTGCCAAGAAATAGCCAAAAAGAAATTTGGAGGGTACTATTACAATATACTTTATTTGCCGTCATGTATATGGAGACTTTCTTTCTTCGAAAAGAAAGTAACTTCAATGAAATTTGGAGGACATTCGCTCTATTTGTTTTTTTTACAAACAGTAATTTCAATCAAATTGGTTGTTGTATGCAAGTAGTTAATATACTTGGAATCACTAAATAGATTAAAGAGATGGGTAATGCTAACGTGTGTGTTGCGTCTTAAAAACACATATTAAAGTTTTCACAAATAATAAGTACTTATTTTTTTGAGTAAAAGTTATAAGCGGTTATTGAAAATAATAATTATCAAAAGTTTGAAAAATAAATTTACACAATTTTCAATACATAATTTTCATATTTGGTACCTTAGATATAACTTATGGGCTAAACTTCTCTTTAAAAAAAACTATTCATTGTTTACTCTAATGAAAGGTATGTTCTTGAGCCATATTTTGGAGGAGAGTGATTTATAGGGTTAAGTCTATATATTCAAATATTTCTTGTATTTTTAAGACAATTATAAATGTGATAAATAAATTATCATATAATACTTCAATATCACATTTAAATGCTCATATAATATTACAATCATATATTTTTAGGTTTAATTAATATCTAGATCCCTAAACTGTTTAAGAATTTTTATATAGGTTCTTGAACTAAAAAATTGTAATCAAGTCTCTCAACTTTTATTTCCAATTAAGTCCTTATGTCAATGAAGTGTTAGTCAATTGTTAATCAATATTGATGTCAACCAATTGTACACATCACCGACCACCTAATATCCACATCATTATTATTTTTTATTTTAAAAAATTAATATTTTACTTTTTCTAATCACTAACTTCGATAACCTTTTTTCCTCTCTTCACCGTTGCAAACTTCCTTCAACCTTTTGTTGTGTGTCCTCCCTCTATGTAGGGCATCCTATCTAAACCTGCAACGAACTCGCACACTCCGAAGATGAAACAATTTTGGTTGTTTTCATGGCTACACCCTCATAAGTTGTTGTGAACTCAACACCACCGTAACAACTCTGTCAAACCGCATGATCCAGTTATATTTTAATGTTTGCGCCCTTTTCTCATAATTGACGGTCTATTTCATAATTTTTTTTGTTTAATTGCACATTTGACCCCTCCTAGTTTTTCAGCTATGTGATTTTAACCCCTCAATTTTTTAATTTGCAATTTTCGCCCTCTAATTTATCCCCTTTATAATTTCATGCCCCCCTAATCAAATTTTGATCAAATGGTGTTTGTCATACCCCCAATGTTGATGTGGCATTTTAAGTTGATGAGTCTTGTATCTACTGAACAAGTTTGTTAAAAAGGATATTTAAAAAAATAGAGAAAATTAAAGCATAAAAACTCGTGTCACAAGAGAGAGTGACAACAACGCAGTTGCGGCAACATCTTCTCAAGCTACACAATTCACTGCAAATTCTAACATTTTAAATGATAAATTTGGAGCCAAAAAGGAGAGGTAGAGGCAATGGGAACACAACAATCAACAAACAAAATATACAGAAACATCTCTATCATATCCCTCAAATTGACTACTATTTCAAAAAACACACTTTTAACTTAATGAAGATTAATAAAACATCAGTCCATTTGTACTCGATGGTTAAATTCATATAGACGTAAATGACATGAAATAGAGAATGAATTCCATAAGTAAATGAAAGAACAATAAGAAATGCAAGAGCAGTAGTTACTAAAATTTGAAAATACTTTTAGAACAAAGCAAAAACTCGAACTTGACTATGGCCTTAACAATTCAAAGTTTTTACATAAACTACACTAAAAGGTGTCAAGGGCATAAAAGGGTTGAACTCTCTAACAATAAATATTAATGAGAAATGATAGCAAGAGTGAAGAAAGTCTTACCTGTGTGAAGTCTAATTGTTAGTTCTTAGTTCCCTTTTCTTTCTCTTTCGAGACTCCCTCTCTGGTTCTCTTTCTCTCAAATTTTTTTCCTATTTTTCTAAGTTTATGATTGGTAGAGAGGTGAATGAATAGAATAAAAAGATAACTGATTGTTATTAATAGTGAAATAAGCTCCCACTAACTCCCTTCCTAAATGAGTGGCACTATACCTAAGGAATAGGAGGTTACACTGTATTTTTCTTATACACGTTCCCTTTTCTTGTTCTATAATATTGGGATGGTGATTATACTTAATTAATTTAATAGCAACATGAGATCAAGATGGGGAGGACTTGCTACACGTGCACACAGAAAAAGAAAATAATGAAAACCAAGTCATTTTTCTTTATCATAATAGTAGGCATAGATAGTTATAGGGTACACTATTTAATAATTAGTATAATGAATTTTGACTATATAATTTGAAAGAAAAATACAAAATAATGTTATCACTCAATAAATCACAAAGGTAAATTATTTTAAAGTCAAATTAAGATAAAATAATTTAGAATAAAAATATGATAAAATACCAGGATCTTACATTCTACCCACCTAAAATAGTTTCGTCCTCGAAAGTGAACGAAACTGAACAGTAGATTTCCCTAATGAAAATGGGACAAATTACCTGGTTGTTACAATCAACACTTGGTTCAACCATTGCACTGTTTTATTTTTGTAAATGTTACAATGATATTAGTATAGTATATATTCATACTTTACATGCATTATATATAAAAGAAATATTTTGGACCCCAAAATTTTAGAAGCCCAATTCTATAAAGTTTTTGCACTTCCTGAGGGGCTTCCTACCACCACAAACCTTTAGGATTACATAAATACTCTTCATCCTAATAGATAAAAAATAATATTTATAAATATTTTTTATTATATTAAACAAACTCAAATTCAACATTGATCAAATAAAAATCAGTTCGGACAATTCGAACTTTGAATTTTTCAGAATCTTGTGCGACGTGATAGAGTTTTCTAAAACTTAAGTAAAAAATGTTTTAAAAAGTAGGGTTAATAGGTCTTTACCCCCTGTAATATAAATCATTTTCGGTTTTCCCCCTGTAAAATATTTTTTTTGATTTACCCCCCTGTAAAAAAATTTGTTTTAATTTACCCCCCTAATAGGCCAAACAAAAACGAAAAATTCTTGAAAAAAAATAAAATTGGTTTTTGTTTGGCCTATTAGGGGGGTAAATCAAAACAAAAATATTTTACAGGGGGGAAAATCGGAAATGACCTATATTACAGGGGGGTAAAGACCTATTAACCCTAAAAAGTATTAGGGCAAACTTGAGGTTTAAGGAATTATGGGTATAAGCGTAGAACTTCGGGGATATGAGATATGAAGCGTTTGTTATCGAATATAAAAAAAATTGATATTCAATAATTTACAATTAATTTTAACATTTTTCCTTCTTTTTTTTAAGGAAAACATTTTTTCTTCTTAAAAATAAGAAAAGATTTCACTTTTTTAGGGTAGAAGATTTCTAGTTTGTTTACTTGTAATCACTTTTTCAAAATCGGTTATAAAAAGTGATTAAAGAGAAGTCACCTCCAAAACACGTTAAATGTTTCAGATTTTAAAATCTGAACAAGGTGCGAGAGAAACTCGTATATGTAAGTTTGTGTTTCATCGAAGCCCAACCAAATAAGAATGCATTTTCTGTCGTATTCCCTACATAATTTTCACACGCCCTCCAAAATTTCCAAGTATCCCCGTTCATATTATATAATTCAAACCTCTTGAGCAAGCTTTCATATTATATAATCCGAAACATATCAAAACCTATAAACGTAGTATAATTGATATGAAGGTCTTTGTTGACCATCGTACCATTCCCATAAAATCTGCGCAACAATTTTGGGGGATGTTATGAATGGTCAACAATGATCATGATATCATAACTCACTCTCAAACGACGATACTCAACAATTCCCATCACCTTTGTGTCTCTGTAGTTGAGACGACCGTTAATTTGATTAGCTAATCCTTCAAGTCAGACAATGTGACATCAATGTGGATCCTAAACAGATCAGGTTTCCCCCCGTTGTAGTAAACTGCAACTAACTAAATATTTTATATCTGCTGAATACATGTTCATGGCTATGTGGTGTGGTTTACAAATGAACCAACACACGAATTCATAAAGTTTTATGTGCATTGTGGACTACAAAATTTTTTAGTTTAATATAGACCACATAGAAATCTTGTATTTGATTAGTTTGGTTTATATATTTTAAAATGTGTCAAACCTTCCAAAACACAAGTTTTTATACAATCTAAGGATGTTCAGGTTATATAATCCAAAACAATCTGGGAATGAATCTGGACGGTGGTTTGGTCAACAAATATGGTTGGTTCCATACATGTTTCATGGGTTTATGACTGAATTTTCATAGTTGACAACATGTTTCAACCTTCCCCTTACTATGGTTAAAGTTTACGCTTGCATTTTTCCTATAGAATACATGTTCATTCTTCACAATTTTCCATTTCAACTCACATTCTCTCATTTTCTTTCTTTTGTTTTGGGGGGAGAGGGTTAGGATGTCATGGTGACACTGTTAGCCTTCGTTCACAAGATCAACATAGACTTTTGTAATAGTAGTTATGGGGTTGGTATGAATGGTCAGAGTAAGATGGTCCATTTCAATTTGTATTTTAAATCAATCATGATATGGGTGCGCAACTGGAATGAAAAACCTTCTCATTTTTCCACCTCAATCTTCTTCTACCTCAAATTGTTTTATGTGCCAAAAAATTTGCAATAATTAGCGTTATGTTAATGTTATTTTTTTTTTATGAATTCCTATTCAATTAATAAAATATGTTACATTATTAAATTTCATTGTCAATTTATATTACGTCATCTTTAATTATGTCATTTATCATTATGCCATTTTAATAAATTGAGTTGTATATGTATATAGTTGGTTAACCACAATTCAAATTATATGATCCAAAATTTTTGAAAAACGATTCAGATTATATTATATAATCCAAATAGAGATATTTTGGAGGGAACATAAAAAATTGGTAGGATGGAAAAAAAAAATTGTCATTGTTTTTTACTTTTTGTAAAAAAGAAAAAGAAAAGAAGACAACCGAATTGCCTAATGATATAATGAACCAATCTCTACCAACCTAATAACCATATTCGATGGCCCATTGTACAAGGGTTCAACGATAGAACTTGCGCGTAAATTGTCATCTAAAATCTATTGATTATTTCTCTATTTCTTATCTCACCTTCTATTCTTCTAATGGCCCTCAAAAAATATGAAAATGCATTTTTATTTTGTGATTCTAAAATTTGAATGGAGTTTTTCGACCATTTTTGAAGTGCAAAAAATAATCAAAGTCATTTTAGCCACAATTAAATCTTGACTAACAATCTTTTCTAGATGTTTACCTGTTCACATCTTAGAATCCAAAAATAAGAAGAAAAAAAATGTGAAATTTAATTTTAGCACAAGAGGGGTTGAAGCATTTTTTTTTTGTGGTGGCCGGGGTTTGAACCCCGGACCTTGCATATATTATGCATTGTCCAAACCAACTGAGTTATGTTCACGAAGGTAGGGGTTAAAGAATTTAAAATAGGTGTTCAAATACTAAAATCGAAATGTTTAAAAAGAATTATTTTCTGTTCAAATTCCACAATTCCACTATGGCTAAAGTGACCATTATTAATTTTTTTTTCTCTTGATAAAATAGCGGAAAAAACTCGTTGATTCTGAAATCCAAAAATCCGAAGGCTCTTTAGGATTTTCGAAAGGTGCGCGAGAAACAATGATAGTGAGATAAAAAAATTCTCATACATATTTTTGTTATCAAAGTGTAGAAGAAGTTCAATGTAAGTAAAAACAAAAACTTATTTTGTTATAAGGATGACAATGCAAGATGACCTAGCCTTTTTATATCGGCATCCTTTTAATGCGTCGAGAACATGATGAAGTGAGCTAACTTAAGTAGTCGAGTTCAAAATCTAATCTCATACTTCGAAGTTGGTTGATCAGCTCATCATTTTTTTTTTAATAAAGACTATAATTAGTCCCTTACAATTTTCTTGCATGTCAATTCAACCCACAACAAAAATAAACCCAAATTAATAATTGATACTAGTATATTTTTTTACCGAGGACAAATTAGACTTTTGAATACAAGAGTTAGACACCAATTTACTACCTTTAACAAAATATATCGAAAATAAGGGGGTTTAAAGCAAAGGAGTTGACGGAATCGATGGGGTTTTATAAAATCTAGTTAAGAAAATCCAACTATTCCCGATTCAAATCCGGTGGTAATTGGTAAATAACCTTAACCCCTGTCTGTCCTGTTTCAAACTCTGGTCTCTTGTTTCTCTCTCACACAACACAAACACAGTTCACACTTTCTCAACAACAAAGAGAAGGGTCAAAATAGTTGTTTTTCCCTCCACAAATCTTTCACTGTTTTTTTCAGTTTCACTTCACAACAACCATGGACGTTGTAGGTGCTCCGTACAATCCTCGTACTGTCGAAGAAGTCTTTCGAGATTTCAAAGGTCGCAGAGCTGCCTTAATTAAAGCCCTCACCACCGGTCCGTCTTCCCTTTTTTTTTTTAGAAAAAAATTAAATTAAATAATTTTTGTGTAAAAAAATTCTAAAACTTGTTTTTTTTCTTCAGATGTCGATGTATTCTACCAGCAGTGTGATCCAGGTAAAATTTTATTTCTTAAAAGATATTGTTCTTAATTCTCTTGTTTTCTTTTTCTGGTTGTGTTTTTTTAGGCAAAAAAAAAAACAGTTACAAAAGTGGGTTTTTTAATTATACTATTTTTAATTTGTTTATTTTATTTATTTGTTTTCCTTGTTTTTATCACGTGTTTGACTGTTTGTTAATTCAATTCTAAGTCAAAGTTGTGGTTAAATTAACCACAATTTTGCATGTGATTAATCAGGTATCGCATTTGTAACTGTAGGGAAAATTGGGTGTCTATGACTGACTGAACATTTTTATTTGATTGATGAAGCTATAGTCTATTATTTACATGGTTATTTCTGAGCTTGTATTATTGTTTTTTTAGGTTTATAGGTGCACTGATTGTAATGTTGTATGTAGAGTGACCATAAATCAAAATGTTACCATTTATGGGAAGCATCTCAATTGGAAAATTCTTCTAATGTTTCTGTTTGTAACTTTTTTAATTATAATAACATGTATTTTTATATTGAATTGTACATGGGTCCAAAATGTTCAATTGGTTGATGTGACTATACTTTTATGTTAAGTATTGTAAAAAGAATCTTTAATAGATGGCATGTTTCACTCATTATCATTAAGTTTCTTTCTCTATTTGCATATGAATTACATTTGGTGGGTCATGATAAGAAGCTGGAATTTTATCTGCATTCGAGATGCTTTCAGCGCTTATTGTCCTAAACGCTTAATCCCTAAGAATTGTAATATAGAGTACAATATATAGAAATATAGTACGTGGCTTCAATTTTTATGCCCAAAATATGTTGCTGTATTGCATACATGTACAATGTATTAAGGTGAATCTCGTGCAATTGCTGTTTTAAATTCTTTGCTTTTAGTTTCTGCTTAAGAATGGTACATTCTAAAGAAAAGAGGGCTATTTAGGTTACTTCCATGCTCTTATTTGAAAAGCAAAACTTTATTTTGTTCAGGGAGTTCATTTCTTGGCGTGTATGATTCTCTCTGTGGTTTTAATTGATCTGAATTTGATGTAGTATGGACTTCTGGGAAGAATATGAACTAACTCTAATCCTTGATTTGCTTAAAGATTTCAATTGCGCGTTGAATATTTATAATTTGTTGTATGCTGGATCCAAAGGTTATGTCGCATCATATTTAGGTTCAACCCGTACTTGTTGTTGTTGCTTATGTTCTCCACCACACCTTATGACAATTATTTTCTTGTTGTTGCGTTTGTCATGGCATATGCATGTTCATATCGGCGTGAATACTGTGAGCTAAAGTATATTTATTTGCTCCATTAGATTCTTCAAGTTTATGTTCCGATATGCCTGCATTCTTCCAGCGTTGCTGCATAAGATTGAGTTAATCCTAATAGAAAGAAATGATCTAAGTTGCTTTAGAATTTGAAAATTGAAATGTTCATTTACGGCTTCAGAAGATAGGCTTCAATAGATAGTGGATGTGATGGTTTGAAATTGAGTTACTTATTTTGGTGGGAGTGAACTCATTAAAACTTCAACTGTATGAAGAATTTTTAACCTAGGGAGAATTTCACCCTTGATGCTGGATTTAGTCTGAGGTTATCTATTTTCTTGGAAACAAACTGCAGGCATTTTCAATTAATTTTAATTTTGGCTACGATGCTTCAGGCATTTTCAGTTAATTTTAATTTTTTTTCAGGCATCCACGATAGTAAGCTTATCTGTTATTTTGGTTTTTTCCCCCTTGAATGATGAATATAAGCTGCTTCCTGTGCTGCGTTATCTATTTTCCTGTGCACCTAATATGCCTAAGTTCCACAGTTGAAATTGTTGATTGTATTTTGTATTTTTTGTTAATAACTTACATGAGCTTTGTGATACAGAGAAGGAAAACCTTTGCCTTTATGGATTTCCGAGTGAGCAGTGGGAGGTGAATCTGCCAGCTGAGGAAGTGCCGCCTGAGCTTCCAGAGCCAGCATTGGGTATTAACTTTGCTAGAGATGGAATGCAAGAAAAGGACTGGCTATCTTTGGTTGCCGTACACAGTGATGCTTGGTTACTTTCTGTGGCTTTTTATTTCGGTGCTAGGTTTGGATTTGACAAGGCTGACAGGTAATTGTTTTCCTTTACCCTTTCACGAAGCTGCGGCTTTGCTCTGCTCATTTGGCTTTTTATGACTTTTTTATTTGAATTTTGGTTGGTGTCATACTTTATTACTAGCATTGAATTAATGTGATGCAACTCTGCTCAGAAGTTGTGTATAGTTGTTAAAGTTCTCTTTCCTGTCATCCTTTGCATTTTAGCCGATACTCTATTCTGCAATTATGTTTTGTTTGATCGAAGGAAAACTAGTGGAGAGGATATGACTGTCGTAGACGTGTGCAGTAGGAAGCTCACATTTTTTAATTACTTACAATATTTGCTTATTTAATTGCTATACTGTAATATATGGATACGATGATTGAAAAAGTACTAGTTATTTGAGTGTATGATATTGGACATATTTCAGTTAGTCTGTTGAAAATTCATTTCAGTTTCCTTATTGTTTCTTTCCTTTTAGTAAAAGGAGTATCTTTTGTTCTTAATTCTCTGCATTAGCAAGATTTTAGCCCTTCCTCACAAAAGTTTGTTGGCAGTACGTCTGTTTAAATTTTCTCGCCATTCATTGATGGTTTGCTTTCTCAAGATGGTAATTAATTTGTACTGATCATCTCTTTGCAGGAAGCGACTATTTAATATGATCAATGATCTTCCAACAATCTTTGAAGCCGTTACAGGGCCGGCCAGGAAACAAGGAAAGGAAAAGTCATCAGTTTCTAATAATAGCAGTACCAAATCCAAATCAAACTCTAAGGTAAGCAAGCTTGAAAAACAAACTAACCACTATCCACTGATACTAATAATTTGCTAGGTTCATCGGCTTTAGTCGTGTAATATGTTGTTTAGGAGACGCTAGCTTTTGAATCAAAAGCAAAAGTATTTTGAGGGATTTGGATTCCCTGCAGTCTGGATATCTTGTCAAGCAATCTGCACTGTCTGATCACCTTTCAATCAAGATTAAATGACTCTCGTTATGACTTGGTACTTGACTCTGATTAACAAAGTCCAAAAGTGTGTCGTCTCGTCTGGTACAAATTCAAAATGTGAGTCGTTTGATTTTGATATGATAGACTAGTTTGTATGACTGTGGCATATGTGTGTGAATCCTTGCTGCAGGAGATCCGAATCCTTGTTTTTGGAGCGAGAAAATCTTTTATAATTAGAGACCGTATCAGATTCTTGATTGATATTTAACCATATCTCTCTCTTTATGGCGCTAGAAAGTCTTTGTATTCTGAAACTGTGTCCATTTCTTGATTGCCATGGTATTTAACCAGTTAAGGCTGTTATCTCTTTTGGTTGACAAAAGCAGCGAAGTTCTGAACCTCAGCCAAAGTTTTCAAAACCAATGGCAATGGCTATGCAAATGCAGTCAAAGGACGAGGTTGAGGATGAGGATGGTGTAGGTGTGGACGAGGAAGACGAGGAAGAACACGGAGAGACTTTGTGTGGGGCATGCGGAGACAGCTATGCAGCTGACGAGTTCTGGATTTGCTGTGACATATGTGAGAAATGGTTTCACGGGAAATGTGTGAAGATTACTCCTGCAAGGGCTGAGCATATCAAACAGTACAAATGTCCAGCTTGTAGCAACAAGAGAGCTCGCCCTTGAAGACAATGGATATAGGAGTTTGTGTAGATTGGTGACTGTAATCTTCTCAATTTTACGACTACTAATTTGTTTAGTTGATCAGGTTTATTAATCTTGCCTTTAATTTAAGGTATGTTATATTAGTTAGGTGTATTTGCCACTATCGAATTGTTCCGAATTAGGATATTTATGTCAGAAACAGACTTATATATTGTTCTGTTAAGTGTTTCCTTATGTTTTAATGTAGTATGTAACGGTACTTGGTGTTTATATTTTAGTAAATTTCATGTTATTCCCCACACCAACAGTCCTAGAGTTGTGCATACAACAAGAACTTGCTTAACATTACGTGCTGGCTTTGTTTATAATCCTGTGGATTGCTGTCCTTTTCAATGGTTGGCACTGGTTAGAGACTTATCAAGTGCTAATGTTAGTTATGCAGATAGTTAATTAGGCACACCACTAGTATAAAGAGAGTATCTTGTAATCAATTCAATATGATACCTGTCTTTTATTGTGTGATGCTTACTCTTCATCTGTATTTGTTACCGATAAGGTGAATTATGAGAAAGATCCTTTCTTTTTTTTTTTGAATGGCAAAATATATATATAACATCAACCGTACAAATATACCAAAAGGTCGGCCAATAGACACCCTGCACAAACTAGTAGGGTAAACCCCTAACCCCACATGCGGGGAAGGATGAAAACCCTAGAATCACCACCAAACAAATCAAAAACGAAGAGACACTGAAGCGGCACCCCCGAAAAAGAACCACCACACACACCGCACCCTGCAAGGAAAAAAACCCAGGAAGCCAGGACGGGAAGGTAGAGGCAATGCACCCACACCTAACACACAC
>Ga0315915_1004457_pt1 | contig 17680 bp, 11 predicted proteins | sample MpolbnodulesMG_FD_207738 | JGI IMG/M metagenome (GOLD analysis project Ga0315915, IMG submission 207738) | Medicago polymorpha root nodule microbial communities from Los Angeles, California, United States - branched nodules | ecosystem: Host-associated > Plants > Roots > Nodule | place: USA...
GGAACTCTCCTTGGAAGTGCAAGGAGGACATGACTACTTCCGGTTTATGGAAGGAACCTGTGTAATTGATTGTGTTCTTTCTTCTTCTGTTCTTTACATTATCCGCGGCACATAGACTCTGAACTACTTCAGACTCTGAACCTGAGGACAGTTATCTAGAACGTAAAAGAAGAAGTTTCCAAAAACACAATTCAACCCCCCCTTCTTGTGGTTTTTCTCACCTTCATACACAAAATCAATTAAACAAATACACAATTTTATTTAGTTTTAATTTAATCAACATTACATTCTCCTCAAAAGAATGAAAAGAACACAACATATGTATTCTACAAAATCAACTATATATGTTATCACATCGAATTCCCTCATATAAGACGAGTCATCATATAAAGAATGAGGTGCATTATGTGACACTCATCTTATATGAAGGAATTCGATATCATAACTTTTATATAACTGATTATGCATAATACATGTTGTGCTCTCTTAATCTTTTGAATTTTCACTACACTACACTACCTAAACATACAACTTCCGGATGAATGCTTGAGAGTTGTTGTTTAACAGGTTTGACCTTATCCAATTTCAGAGGTAAGATAATTGTTGTAGTTGGAAGGTGCATTCTCTACCTAATCACGATCTTTTGGCGAAATCAAACTGTTGAGAATATCTTCAGTTGAACTCTGCAACGTGACAAACATATCGATAAATGGAACCATGTTGTGCTGCCAAAAAATCGAGAACATACTCCTTACGTCGTCGTCGTTCTTTAATTCTAGCCGACTGAACGTTATTCTCCCGTCGTCCAACGTTGGACGTTCATACCAAATGTATTTCACCCTCCTTGTGTCTCCAGGGTTGAGTCCTTGGTTGATTTCAACAAGTTGATCCTTGAGACTTTTTAACGTGACATTAATGTACCAAACCTTGAACATCTGAGGATTTTCACCATTGAAGCGTATGAAAACACTGAACAAATCGGTCATTATTTCAAACCTACACTATAAAAAATTAAATAATCAATGAAAAAATCATTCAAACATTTCATCAAACACTTGGAGTGCAAATTATACATAAACCCTTAAAAACCCAAATAAACCCTAAAAAAATTAAAAAAAACTCGAAAATAATTAAAAATTTAAGCAATATAACTCCATTATAACAATTATTTATAAAATTTGTTAATAGCATTTCATATCTACAACATAACTCTATTAAAATAAATAAATCAAAATTTAAAAATAAAACTACAACTAAATTTATAAACATATATACCAACTAAAATTTATGATAATAGCCTAAGTGATTACTTGTAAAGAGTTTAGATGATTTAGATGATTTGGTAGAGTTTTTTTTAAAGAGTGAAAATTGAAATTTTTAGAGAGAGACTAATGAAAGAGTGGCTGGAAGCTGGTTTCTGAGTTGAATATGTATAATGTTCAGCGGTAGTTAACTGCAACCGGTAACTACCGCTAGGAACAATGTTGTATTTTCCATGTGTTATTAGAAAGTATTAGATATCAGAAAAGCAATTTTCATAAAAGATAGTATATTGCTCTTGGAAGTTTATTTTCGAACAATAGTATTTTAGGATAATTATGGCTTCAATAGTTAGAGGTGTATTAGCAAAACCGGAAGTGCTGGAGGTAGCTCCAAAACTACTTTGGATTGATACTCAAACGAAGGCCCATTATAGTCCACCTCATATTTGAGAATTTCTCATAACACCCTCCATGTTTCTCGCGCGCCCTCCAAAATCATCCATGGATTTTCGAATTCTAGAATCTAAAATGTGTTTTTCAGGCATTTACAAAGTGAACAAAATTAGCTACCGTTGTTTTAGCCATGGTTATACGGTAGAGGAGGAACTCGAATTATGTCATCTTCAGTTCATATATTCTTTTTTTATTTTATTTCTTTTATTAATTATTTTGTTTTTGTTTGTATGAATATTTTGCAACTTGGTTAGGATGGGTGATCACTGATTTGTAGGAATTTGAAGAATATGAAAGCCAATCAAGTATCAACACTGGAAAATTTGAACTTGATACTTATTTAGATGAGTTGCGGATGCCTCAATCTGCAGAATTTGATGTCTTGGCTTTTTGGAAGGAAAGAAGTCGTAGAAGTCGAAATCCAGCAAGGATGGCTTGCGATATATTGAGTATTCCAATAACAACGGTGGAATCAGAATATGCGTTTAGTATTGGGGCCCGAGTTGTGAAGAAGTATAGAAGTTCAATGAAAGATGATTCTGTTCAGGCTCTCTTGTGCGCACGTAGCTGGTTACATGGTTTTGAAGGTATGGTTTTTAAAGTTCTATCATTTTTACAATGGTTTTATAGTTTATATATGTTGTTGTTCAATGGTTTCTACCAAAAAAACGCTACTGTGTGGTCATGCTTTTATACTTTATTCATATTTGAGTCCTATATGCATACAGTTGTCAAGGTTGCAACAATTGTGAAAGAATCTGTCGCTTCTACCGTCTGATATGTTGCTACTGTGTTTGTTTCTTCTTTGCAAATGACCATTCCCTCGGTTCTTACATGTGCTTATTTATGGCCTATTTTTAGTTTGTATAAGTGCTTAAGCTAGAGCCAAAAGTGTGTTTAATAATTGAGCTTTTTAGTCCATATAAGCAAGTGTTTTATAACTATTAGAGGTGAGTGAGTTGGCGTTAGTATGTCAACTGAGTTTTCAATGTCCATATAAGCAAGTGTTTTATAACTATCAAATAGAGGGAAATGTAACTGAAAATAGGGGAAAAAGAAAAAATTACAGTAAAGAAGTTTGTTATGTAGAATCTGTCAAACACAGTTTTTTTTTTTTTTGAAGGGAATCTGTCAAACACAGTTTGTTATGTAGAATTTTAGTTTGGCCATTATTATAAGATTTTACTTCTTAAACAAAAAAATTACTTCTTAAATTATATAGTTGTGGAAATGAAGCCTTCAACCAATTTTGTTTTTCTTATGTCTCTCTTTATACGTTAAGCGTTTAATTAAGTGGTCATGCTTTTATGCTTCTATATTTAACAATCAAATTTCTTAATTTGTAGCATTATATGATGACAACAATGATGTTCAAGAAGATGAAACTCATGGAAGTGGACAAGTATCAAACAGGGTGGATGTTGTGAACCTTACTGAAGATTAAGTGACTTTGTTGGGAGTGACTTTTTGGATCATTAAAACTTTTGTTCTGTTATTCTGGATAATTGGTATTTTAAATTTAGAATCTTAGTCATTCTGGATCATTGGTGACTTATGTTAATTTTACGGTCGAACCGTTTTATTGGTTATACCGTCTTGTTAATGTTACTATGTTAGTATGGATAATTGTTATTCTCTTGGAGTTGGATCAATCTTAATTTATTGTTCTTTTGTTCACTATTTGTGTATATTTGTTCTTCTGGTATTGTTGGTATTGTTTTCTGTTAAGTCCTTAAAGAATAATAAAAAAAAACAGATACGTCCGAGCTGGCCCGTTTGCCCGGGAGCCCGTATAGGGTCGGGCTTGGGCTTTATAATTCCGACCCGTATTTAAACCGAGCTTTTCAGCCCGGTCCTAAAAAGCCCATTACACGTCCGGGCCAGCCCAAAACAGGGCGGACAACCCGTTTTGACAGCTCGTTCTACCATAGGTAACTGTTTTTTTATGTCTTAACGTTTGCAGTCTAGAATCCGAACATAACAAAAGTAATTCGGATTTTAGGGCCCAAATAGCATATTTACATTCTTTGAACCCGTCTTATGAACCCCTCTTATGCTAAATATCATGCTTTGAACTCCTAGTTTTGAATATGATGTTTTCAACTTCCAAGCATGTGTTTGAACTAGCGGTCCCTCTTATAAACCCCTCTTATGCTAAATATCATGCTTTGAACTCCTAGTTTTGAATCCGATGTTTTTAACTTCCAAGCATGTGTTTGAACTAGCGGTTGTTTGAACACTGTCGTGCACATTTAGTGAAAAGCTTGAATATCTAGCTTCAACAAATCACGATAAAAAAGGCATTGGGACGTGAGAAATTAAGTTTAGACGTGGAACCAAACAACCAACCTATAAAATATCAGTATATCCTTAACCTAAAAGGGTTCATATCCTAAATAAACTTATTATAAACATATCAAGGAAACAGAACTCTATTAATTCTGAGTTCGGTTAAGAGATAAGTAAAGCCTAGCCAATATAATGATTTGTTTGCATGGTGAAAAATACTTGTTACTTTTATTTTTAAATAAAAAACTACCACCATATTTTTTTCTTTGTTTATTACTATTTCTAGTGTGTCTTATTTAAGTAACAGTGAAAAACATGAAGAAAATAAAAAAAATGTTTTCATTGTTTCCTAATATAGTTGTTTGATTAAGCAATAACATTAAACAATTTACAATTTCATTAACTCATTAAAATGAAGAGGTTGATAAAAAAAGAAGATATAATGTTACAAGAAATAACAACTGTTCATAATGTTAAATTTGAACAGATGCAAAAAGTGCCACAAAAAGACTATTTACACTGTTTTGGTCTGAAATTTTCAGAATCCAATAGTATCAACATCAATTTTTCCAGTATCTTAGACCTTACACTAGGATTAACAACATCTTGATTTCCATAAACATCACAAGGATCATTTCCCTTAAGATGACTGCCAACACACCAACCACCAGGAGTAAAGTGACCATCCGATCTTCCCAACAGTTCTTTGTCAATTTTATCAAGAACCGGATCGTCCTTGTCGAACCTACGAGCAAAAGGTGCGCCGCTATGCGCCATGTCTTCGAAATGTTCCAGTTTCAAAGATAAAGGCTGTTGTTTTGGCGGGTTATCCCACCTTAAGTAACGCAAATCATTGTTTACAGTTGTATTTTGATAGTCCTTGTGATTGCATAGGACAGTATGGAAATAGCCTTCATTCGACGAAAGGAAGTTCGTGTAGTACATAAGGAGAGTTCGAGGAAGGTTGTCCCAACCATATACACAGAACTCAAGAAACGGTTTTGTAAGGACAACCCATTCAGAGCCTGAAAACCAAAAACGTTGTTAGCTAAATGAGTCTGAAAAGCATTTGAAAATTGTATACATGTTAGGTTGGAACCAAACAAAAGGGCAGAAAATTGTTCATGTTCAGTCATGACATAGTTGAAGTTATATAGTGAGAGACTTATGTATACATGTAGAAAACATAAATACATCCTAATAGGACTGTTAAAAAAACCAATAACCGAACTGCATCAGAGTAACTGAACTATGACTGGACAGTTCATGAACTAAACAGAACCAGTCTGGTTCGAATCATAAACTATTATCTATCACATATCAGTTCTTTTTAGTATGGTTCAGTTAGGTATTTTGTTTTTTTAAAACAGTCCTGATTTTGATTTTTTTTGCAATAGTCCTAATTTTAAATTAATAATAGCAATTTGATACAGTTCGCAAAGAATCACTTTGGTTCAAAACGGTTCAGTTCGATTTGGTTTCCTTCCTGAACCAAACTATGAATAGACCAACAGCATAGGAGTAAATAAAAAAACAAAAGTGATAGATAGCATGAAACAAATACCTGTGAATAACTTGAATGAAGATGGGAGAGATCTTCTCTCTTTAGCATAGTAAACACTAGATACCCTTGAATGATACAAGCCTGGATCTACAATTATAGGCCTGGCTCTTTGAAACCTGATATAAAAATTTACAGAGTACACAAATCATGATCATATATAAAATTTATTCAAGTTTAGTAAAAAAACTTAGACAATATCAATGGATATAGTAATATACTCACTCTTTCCAACCCATATTACTTGTATGCTCAATGAAGTTAATATCCCTAGGCATGAATGAAAATATATGCAAAAGATCTGAAACAACAAGGTATATGGCAAAAAGTCAGCAACATAAACAAAAAAACTATGCGAAATTACGACGTTTATTACGATAAAAAATAACTTTAGGAAGTTATTATATAACCACAAAGTTAAATGAGAATGATCAACTGAGAATCTAAAACTTTAGTTTTCTTCAGTATCTATGAGATAACACAATTAGTTAGTTACAACTTACAATTAGTTAGTTTGTTAAGGAAAAAAACTTACAATTAGTTAGTAGCCACAAAGTTCTGCAACAACACTACGGGGCAGTTTAATCCTTTTTTTATAATGCACTAATTTGACATCATTTCTGATAAAATTCGTCATGCTGAATACCTGCATGGAAGCAACTATATAGTGGCTGGAGAAAGGGTTTGAAGCTTGGTTGAAAAAAATGGAAGAATAACAGAATCAAAAGAGAGGACATCTACCAGGGTGCGTAGCTTGGGTGAGATAAGAAAAAGATAGAATCCGAAAGTGAAGGATCATGAGTGCAATAATCCAGGTTGAAAATTCGGAATGTTATGATGAAGGCGGTGGTATGAAATTTTCAGGGGAAGAAAACATGGGAAATTATTATTCTTCAAGAAGCAATGCAGGGATAATTGGGAAAGGTAAAATTATTTTAGGAATGATTTGGAAAATGGGTAAGAATATGGGATGAGGATGATGAGAGTAAATAACCTACAGAAACAGACAGAAGAGGAACAAGCATTGAAAGAGGCAACAATCTAGGAATAGTACTCAAGAAGGGAATAATGAAGCACGGACATTCCTTGGATTAGGCGTGTATGGTGTTGGACACGTGTCGGTGTCATACACTGACGCGTCGCTGACATTTATGATTACACTGAATTATATTATTTTCTTAGATTATCATCGGTGTCGACGTGTCAGTGTGTGCATGTGTCCGTGCTTCATTACGAATGACATAAGCAAAGAAGTTGCAAAAATGGAGCACAAGAATCATTGCAGTAAAGAAGCAGATTAGCAGAGAAAGCACCTAACAATAGAGCAAATGAAAAACACAATAGTAGATACCCCACCTGGTATTTGAAATCATAGGATCGTACCAACTTAATCCTCTAAATTATCAATATTCCAAAATAATTGCTGGAATTGCAAAATGATAATCAAGTTTGTCCCTTTGTCTCAATATTTTAACAAAAGCATCTCTAACATTCACTTTCAAATGCATCCCCAATATAACAATCTTAATGTTATTATAGTCTGTACAAATACCAACGGATAAATGAATCTAATTAACACTTTGCAATTTCAGGGATCATTTTGAAATATTGTTAATGTCAGAGACTAGGTTGATACAGTTTTACAATTTTAGGGATCAAATTGGATCCACTCAAATCACAACAAGGAAGAGACACCGAAAAGAGGATGAGAAAATGAGTAATAAAACAAAGAAGGAAGCATGGAGGAAAACCCTCTTTTTGGGTAAAATAACAATAACAATGGAACAGAGGGGCAAAGGTCAAGTGTAAGTCATAGAGATTACAATCCTGACCACCACCAAATTTGAATTCTGTTGTGGACCCATCTTCCATCGACAAAACTTCCAGACCTGTCTTGTGGTGTAGTGGCTGAGGAGATCCCTATGACTAAGACACAAGCAACAGTTTGCTAAATAGGTGTATCACAAGCTCGCCGGCTCATACTAGTTGCACCACCCGTGGTGAGGAGAAAAGTGCACAAACAATTTTTTACAGATTGGTTAATTGATGAGATCTATATTACTGTCAAATTGTTTAAGTGCAAAAAGGTTTGTAAAATTGTTTACAAGTGGTGAGTAGCACTCACCTTACAAGTCAGTTTTAGAACGGTTGAGTTAGGCCCAACCCAAATTCTAAGAATAAGTTATCTAAGCACATATGGAACCCCTCCCTTAAAAGCTAGCTATTGATAGCGAAGAATCGAGGCGCTTAAGTACTCTACGGAGCATCCCATACTACTCGATGTTGGATTTGGCCACCCCATAATACCCAACTCCCTATCATAGCACCGGCACTTAGAGCCAATGTCCCGACAGCTGCCCTCTACGACATTTTACTCAGCGTTTCCGACCAGCCCCTCCATAGGTAGCCGTTTTTGATGCACTGGCAACCAACTCGTATACCAATTGATAAGTATCCAAACACTTTGGAACCGTCCCTTAAAAGCTAAGTATTATGATAGGAAGAATCAAACCACTTTACTTCACCAAGCATCCCATACTACTCAATATCGGACTTGCGCACCTCATAATACCAAAGTCCCTATCAGAGTATTGTTGGATTACAATAATCTTAGTTAGTTATTGGCCCTAGGTAGCATGACAGGATAGGATATCACATCACAGTGTTTATAAATTATTGAAGAGTGTAAAATCATTGTGTCAATTAAGACAGCTGGGGCGTTTGCACAAAAGAGACGCAGAACCTCAACAAAGATCTATAAATATCTCCTTGATGATTACCATGTGTACCGCTGCTCAAATATAGAAAGCAAATTCACAAATATGAATGAAGGGAATTGAAGGTTCACTTCAACTTTCAGCTTTTCTTTTCATTCATTTCTGCCCTGTTCTACTTTGAAAACAAAACAACTATATAAACTGAATCTCTCTATGCAGCTCAGTACAATAACACGGTGAGGTGCTAGAAATAATGGCACGTTTCTTGGTGACACAAGGGTGCCATTGCCAAATGCCTTAGCAAGAAAACCAAAGACTAATGCAACGATTGAAGGAAAGGTGTGCCACACAGAAGAAAATACAGTGAAATCATTGACTGTACTATAATATGATCAGATGATGCAATTGGAATTTAATCATTACAACAGATGAATTACTTTTGGTGTTGGATTTTAGAAAAATGGATCACTTTAAATACCACACTGCGCACAGTCCATTTAAAACGACGGATCATAGTATATGCAAAAGAAGCTCTCTATAACAGAAGGCAATGGTTTATGAATGGTGTTATTCAAGTGTTTCAAATAAAGGTCAACAAATGTGACTACAGCCGTATCAACCCTATGTGTATTTTTTTTCTCCTGCAATACCAACTAATGTTTCTAAATAAGTCTGCAAGTACAACTTGGGCTTCAACATCAAAGTTTTTTATGTCTCCCCACAATAGTAGACTCATTTAACTGCAATTCTCAGGAATATCAAGAATTGTACCTATTTAGCACCGATACTTCAAATTGAAAGTGTGTCCAGTGTCGAACACCACCATGACACCAACACATGTAATTACATTCAATCACTTCCATTTTCTCAAATTATTACTAATGTCTATGTGTCAATATCGTGTCTAGTGTTCGTGTCCATGTCGAACTTCATAGATCATGACTACATTTTAAAATCTGTGACCAGACCACGGCCGTAATTTAAAACCTTGATCTAATTAAGCCTACATTTGAGTTTAAACAAGGTTAATTAAACTCTAAAACATAAATTAGAAAAAGAATGAAAGAAAACTAACCATCTTGTGAGAAGAGAGGATAATCAGAGGCACTAAGATTAACAAACCAATCCCAATCACCAACCCTTTTAAGAAACAAAGCAACAGAATGAAGCGTTGAAGCAATCATAGTAGGACCCTTATAAGTAACCAAATCACCTTTACCAACAACCATAACATTCCCAAAAACACCAAACACCTTCTCAGATTTCACATACTTTGCCAACTCAATCCTCTCTTCACTAGAAGCTTCAAGATCAAGATGAAGAAGGTAATAGTTCCTTGGATGATATATTGCTTGAAGAACCCTTTTGAGCTGTGAAACTTCACCTTTTGTTCCTGTTAACAAGTATGCAAATTTTGGTAGTTTTGGAAGATTCAAATGAGCTGTGAAACTTGGATTCTCTGAAGAAAGAGATGAAGAAGATGGTTTTGAATATGGGAGAAGAATGATGAAGATGAAGAAGAGAAGGAGTGAGATTGTTAAGGTTGGGATTATAAGCCATTTTCTTGGTGGGTTATGGTGGTTGTTGTGGTGGTTTTGATGGTGGTGGGAACTATGGTTTCGTTTCATTGGATTTTGTGATGTTTTTTAAGATTTGATTTAGTTAATGTTGTTGTTGATGAGTTTCCTATGTTTTTGTCGGTGTGTAACAAAGGTTTTGGTTTGTTCTTGAGTTTGGTTTGGTTGTGTTGTGGTTACTTTTTTTGCACATTGAAGGTGAAGAGGGAAACGACAACTTTCCTTATTTTTGGTAACTGACAGACACATTGATTAAAACATGCTAACTGATATTTTTGTCTTGTGGATAGACAGTTGAAGTAGAGATCTCAACATGAGAACAGGGATTTGGTGTACAATCTAATGTTTTAAAAACCCGATCGGAGATCGAACCGGTTAGAGTTACATGTTTTGGTTCAACTGGTTTAATCGGATAATTTGGTTATGATATGTCGGTTTGTGGAAATTAAGATCGGGTATTTTGGTTATTTTTTTGATTTTTGTGATTGCCAATTATTTAAGGATATCCGGATCGAAACCAGCCAGGTTCATGGACCAAACGGTTGAACCCAATGATTTTGTTTTTAAAACATTAGTAAAAATAAATTAAGATTCTCTCCGGTGAAGGAAAAAAACACTTTGAAAAAATAATGCGAGAATTTTGATGATTGATCATAGTTTTAAAACTCGATTCTGTCATCGACTCGGAAGGGGTGCTAGGTCATTGGTCGAACCACTGAGTCGCAGGTCAAACCACATGAAAGAATCGGATGACTCGGTTATCACTTGGTCTCCATAATTTTTTTTATCTTTGTATTAAATAAGATGACTCGGGTTATAAAAAAACATAACACTGATAAATGTTTGAAAAAATCACCAAATAAATTAAGATAATTTCTCAAATTTGTTCTTTAAATTCAAGTCCATCTACTTTGATATTATTATATGATCAAACACATAAATTATTTATATTTTTTGTTATAAAAAAATATTGTGGTATTAACCTGTCACAATTAGAGTCTTTAATGTCTAAGGCCTCGAGTGGGAAATACCCAATTCCATCAGAAAATCACAACCCAGCTTCTATAAGCATCCTAACAAAAAAAAAAAGAGTCTTTAATGTCTAGGTGTTCTAAGATATGCCACAGTTAGGTCCGTTTAGAGATTAATCTCGAATTGACAAGGGAACATCTATTTATTTATTTTTATTTTTTTATACGGGGTTCACATGTGTTTTAAATAGTTCGTTTTTAAAAGGAGAGTTATCTTACTAATTCTTCAAACACTTTGTTAGAGTTTTACTTTCTCTTTAGTTTTTAACTAATAGTAAATATGAGTAAAAAAGATATCCCCTCTGATCCAAATTATACGATGTTTTAGCCATTTCACACGTATTAAAAAATGTAATTAATTTTGTATGGAAAAGAGATATTATGAGTTGTTTTATAAAATTATTTTTAATAAATGGTATGAGAAAGATAAATTCAAGAATTGAAAGAAGATAGAGTAGTAAATAGTTAAATATATAATAGAAAAAATAACATTAATGTTTCATTGATATTGTAAAACAACATATAATTTAGGACAATTTTTTTCTCAAAGCGAAATATAATTTGAGATGGAGGGAATATCTTTTTATGTGAAGATTTTGTCCATTTCACATTAAATTTTGCTACATTTATTGTCTGACCCATTGTCTTACTTTTCCAATGAATAAAGTATTAACAAGTTTTTTAACCAAAAAAAGTATTAATTAGTTTTTGCTCCTTTCTACTGTATTTGACTTTTAACTTTATCTATACATGAATTCACTTGAATTAATCTGATGATATTGACTTGAGACCTGAAAGTGTCCCTATCCTCAAGGTCTTAGCTTCTTAAAAAAATAAATAAAGCAACAAAATGTAGTGTTGAAGCAATCATAGTAGGACCGTTATAAGTAACCAAATCACATTTACCAACAACCATAGCATTCCCAAAAACACCAAACAGTTTCTCAGATTTCACATACTTTGCCAACTCAAGCCTCTCTGCACTAGAAGCTTCAAGATCAAGGTGATGAAGGTAATAGTTTCTTGGATGATATATTGCTTGAAGAACCCTTTTGAGTTGTGCAATTTCACCTTTTGTTCCTGTTAACAAGTATGCAAATTTTGGTAGTTTTGGAAGATTCAAATGAGTTGTGAAACTTTGGATTTTGTAAGGATTTTGTAAGGCTTTGTTTGCGAGTTGGATTTCGGAGGGGAAGTGAAGGAAAGGAAAGGCTTATGCAGAGGTAAACCCTTGTTGGGAGTTTTAAAAAAATAGGGAAAGGTTTTGGGGGTTTTTGAAGGGCTTCATTTGTCCAATTTTAAAGTTCCTCCAAATTGGGGGGTTTTGAGGAGTTAAACATACAAATTGAAAATTTTGTCCTCATAATAATTCAAAATTCCAATTATAATTTACTAGATAAATTACAAAGTATAACACAATGTATTGATTTTAAGAGAAAAAATGGTAAAATAGTAAAATTCTCACATAAGCCCTCCATCTTTTTTCCTTGTTAGTTTCTTTAACTCCCAAACAAGGGGAAGGTTTTCCCTCCTTTCTCCCTTCCCTTCCTTCCCTTCCCTTTCCCTCCTAAGCCTTTCCTTCTCCTTTCCTCAAAACTCGCAAACAAAGCATAGACTTTGTTTGCGAGTTGGGTTTTGGAGGGGAAATGAGGGGAATGAAAGGCTTATGGAGAGGTAAACTCTTGTTTTGGAGTTTTAAAAAAACAGGGAAAGGTTTTGAGGGGGTTTTGAAGGGATTCATTTGTCCAATTTTAAAGTTCCCCCCAAATTGGGGGGTTTTGGGGGTTAAACATACAAATTGACAATTTTGTTCTCATAATAATTCAAAATTTCAATTATAATTTACAAGATAAATTACAAAGTATAACACAATGTATTGATTTTAAGAGAAAAAAAATGGTAAAATAGTAAAATTATCACATAAGCCCTCCATCTCCTTTCTTTGTTGGTTTCTTTAACCCCAAACAAGGGGAAGGTTTTCCCTCCTTTCTCCCTTCCCTTCTTTCCCTTCTCTTCCCCTCCTAAGCCTTTCCTTCTCCCCTCCTCAAAACTCGCAAACAAAGCCTAAAGAAAGAGATGAAGAAGATGGTTTTGAATAAGGGAGAAGAATGATGATGAGGAAGAAGAGAAGGAGCGAGATTGTTAAGGTTGGGATTATAAGCCATTTTCTTGGTGGGTTATGGTGGTTATTGTGGTAATTTTGGTGGTGGTGGGAACTACGGTTTCGTTTCATTGGATTTTGTTATGTTTTTTGAGATTTGATTTAGTTAATGTTGTTGGGTTTCTTATGTTTTTGTCGGTGTAACAAGGTTTTGGTTTGTTCTTGAGATGGGTTTGGTTATGTTGTGGTTACTTTTTTTTGCACATTGAAGGTGAGAGGGAAGCGACAACTTTCCTTATTTCTGACTGGTGTTTTTGTCTTGTGGATAGAGATAGACAGTTGAAGTAGAGATCCCAACGTGAGAAGTGGGATTTGGTGTACAATCTAATGTTTTAAAAACTCGATCAGAGTTTGAACTAGTTAAAGTTACATGTTGAACTAGTTCAATATGATAATTTGGTTATAACGTGTCAGACCAAGTTTTTTTTTGTTATTTTTTCAATTTTAGTGATTGCCAATTATTTAAGCCTATTCGGATTAAAACCAGCTTGGTTCATGGCCCAATCAGTTGAACTGAATGATTCAATTTTTAAAACATTGATAAAATCAGCACTTATTAAACGTGACAGATCGAAGATTTTTGAATAGTGAGGATACCGTATATAAAAATTTTAAGCATCAATAATTATCCTCTACGATTTTTCATATTATGAAAACTTTGAATCATTTTCTCATTTTCGATATCAATAAAAATATTTTTCTCTATATTAAGCAATCATTTAACCGGTCATATCCCACTCGATTTCACATCTGATTCTTGATAATATTCTTGATAATATTCATATTATCAAGAAAGGACTTGAGATACATGATTATAGGTGTGGTCCAAGAGATAAATGATTTGTGATAAGTGTGAGTCATGTGGTTAAACTGTCAACTATTCGTACATTACTACAAAAAAAAAAGTTTCTAAATTTTTTGTGTCGGCACAAGCCCACACATAGAACAACATCCGTCCCTCCAAATTAAGATTCTTTCATTGAAGGAAAAAACACTTCAAGAAAATAATGTGAAGATTTTAATCATTGATCTATAATTTTTTAATCGTCAAAATCAATAATAGTTCTTCAACATTGACAATGCGGAGATCAATTGTCAAGATTGTCATCAAATTCGTGTTTGCTCTATTTGTTCACCCTTTATCTAATGTCCATTTATAAGAAAGATAGACATAAGTGAAAAATTAGTGAGACTTAAATATATGGTCCACTTATTAAATGAGTTCTACTAATCTACAATAAATTAGTTGATGTTTTGTTAAAAAATTCAATTTTTGTTGTGGAGATATTTTTATAATATTATAAATATTCTTACAAAATCTCATTCAAAATTTTGAATGATATTTGTGAGTTTGACTAATAAATATGGATCAAGGTGATGATGCAAAACTTTTGGTGAACTAAAAGTGAAAGCAAAATTTTAAGGAGATTAAAATGAAATGTTGGAATTTTTATAGGGATCAAAAATATATTTTACCCTGACATTTTATATTGCTTTTGTGTTGATATGATTGTAAGTGATTCTGACACTTGATAAAATATTCCATTTTCTTGAGCTGTATTTATATATAATTAAAATAAGATTATTCAAAAAAACAAAATTAAAATAAGATAAGATTTTTAATGCATTTCTAGGATCACGTTAATTCAAAAAGTGTAACATGGAAAAGAAAAAAATAAACATGAATTAGGTAGAGAAGATGATTGATAAGTCTATGAGTAATCAATACAATAGTAATAAAAGTCAATGATAAAATTCAAACGAATTCTAATCCACCAACTCAAAGAGGAGAACTAGTTCACCCACCACTCTCATTAGAGAACAATTCTATTTACCATTGGAAGACTTCCTGAGCAAGCCACCTCAATACATGAATAAAGACTAGCTGTTTGGGCATGTGGAGATCAACTATTAATTCTTTGAGGTTCTGCTTTTCATGGTGGAAGCATGATGGAAATTAATGTTTGAGGTCCTAGATGAAGGTGCAACACATTGGAATCAACTTGCGAGAAAGCAATCAGGGAGCTTTGTGCATAACTGCACTGTGATGGGATGTTGATGTTGTTCTATGTTGTAGGACTATTATTTATTTTAATGCTTTTATTATAGCGTAAAATAATGTTGTCCAATAACTTTTTGATTTGCTATGTGAGTGTTGCTTTTTCATTGACAAAATAAATTCAATATTGTAAAAGCAACACTTACATCACACAAATCATAAAGTTTGAACAATAATTTTTGAACTAAAATAAAAGCATCAATAAATAAAAGGCATACGATATAGAACAACGTCAACATCCCAGCACAGTTCAATTATGCACAAAGCTTCCTAAATGCTTTCTCGCAAGCGATTCCACTATGGTGCGCCATCATATAGAACCAAGCATTAATTTTCATCATACTTCCATCATGAAGAGTAGAACCTCCAAGAAATACACATTGATCTCCACATGCCCGAAAAGGCTACTCCCAATCTTCTTCATTTCCAACTCATCACTACATGTAAACCCATAAATCTGCCCATTTTTTGATTGATTTGATGCAGTTCCCCTATTTGAATTAGTCATCCAAAACTCCTGTTAAATATAACAATCAAATCATAATCAGACGTGCATGCGGATTTTTATTTTTATTTTAAAAAAAATAAGAAGAAAAAATATTGAACAGTTTCAGTCAATTAACAAATTTATATGAGGAGGAAATTTGATGCAAAATCACACACATAATAATGGATACACCACGTCAACACAAAGATCACAAAACATAATAATGAAAAAAATCCAATTGTTAATATCATCGTATCACGAAAGATAATAAAAAAATCAAGAGTCAATTTCCTAAAAAAATATAATTTCAAACAGATACTCGTATGTTACGAGTAGAAATTCAAATTAAAAAAGTGAGAATTTTTCTAGAGTTAGTCACACAAATAAAAATTTAGTCTTTTTTTTTTTTACGTTGAATTTAGTCAAAATAATGAAATACATGCATATCCAAATTCAAGATCTGCAACATTCCATCAATAAAATAGTTTTTGAAAAAAATATAACATTAAGAAGAAAATAGTTTTGATGACCAGGTAGAGAAATAAGCCCAAGTAGAAAGAAAAATATCAAAATAAATGAGTGAACAAGGAGAAAAACTTACAAATTTGGAACAGATATGAATTAAAACTACAAAGTTAGTTCTCTATCTACAATTTCTATGCTCTCTTGAGTATACATATCCTCTCGTTAATATTTTATATTTGAGATACCATGTTACTTGTGTGTCAATGGTAATCTTTATTTATAGTGCAAAAATAATAATAAACACACTATTTTGGTCAAACCCTTGATGACGGTTACTTATTCATTTTTGTGATCTTGATTCATTGCATCACTTTTCTTATCTTTTTAATTTACATTATATTTTGTTTTTTCTTAGTTTCCCACCTCATTATTGTATGTCATTTTATTTAACGTTCTTTGTCTTTTTCTTTCCTTACTTATAATAGTTTTTTTTTAAATATTGTGGTACTGACCTGTCATAATTAGTCTTTAATATCTAGGTGCCCCAAGATATACCACAACTTAGGGCCGTTTTGAGACTAATCTTGAATTGCCAATGAAACATCTATTTTTATATATTTACAACTTTTATGCTCTCGAGTATATATATTCTCTCGTTAATATTTTATATTTGAGAGACCATGTTACTTATGTGTCAATAGTAATCTTTATTTATAGTGCAAAATAATAATAAACACACTATTTTGGTCAAACCCTTGATGACGGTTACTTATTCATTTTTGTGTACTTGATTCATTGCTTCACTGTTCTTATCTTTTTAATTTACTTTATATTTTGTTTTTTCTTAGTTTCCCACCTCATTATCGTATGTCATTTTATTTAACGTTCTTTGTCTTTTTCTTTCCTTACTTATAATATTTTTTTTTTAAAATATTGTGGTACTGACTTGTTATAATTAGTCTTTGATATCTAGGTGCCCCAAGATATACCACAACTTAGGGCCGTTTTGAGACTAATCTTGAATTGCCAATGAAACATCTATTTTTATATATTTACAACTTCTATGCTCTCGAGTATATATATTCTCTCGTTAATATTTTATATTTGAGAGACCATGTTACTTATGTGTCAATAGTAATCTTTATTTATAGTGTAAAATAATAATAAACACACTATTTTGGTCAAACCCTTGATGACGGTTACTTATTCATTTTTGTGAACTTGATTCATTGCATCATTGTTCTTATCTTTTTAATTTACTTTATACTTGTTTTTTCTTAGTTTCCCACCTCATTATCGTATGTCATTTTATTTAACGTTCTTTGGCTTTTTCTTTCCTTACTTATAATAAAAAAAAATTAAATATTGTGGTATGGACGTGTCATAATTAGTCTTTAATATCTAGGTGCCCCAAGATATACCACAACTTAGGGCCGTTTTGAGACTAATCTTGAATTGCCAAGAAACATCTATTTTTATATATGGGAAATGCTAACCGGTGCCCCCGGAGCATTGGTTAAGGATATGAAAAAGGAAGTTATATAGTAGTTAATGCATTGAAATTGTGTAATTAATTTATAATAAAGTCAAAAACAGTTTCCTTTTATGGTAATAATTC
>Ga0315915_1004458_pt1 | contig 17678 bp, 16 predicted proteins | sample MpolbnodulesMG_FD_207738 | JGI IMG/M metagenome (GOLD analysis project Ga0315915, IMG submission 207738) | Medicago polymorpha root nodule microbial communities from Los Angeles, California, United States - branched nodules | ecosystem: Host-associated > Plants > Roots > Nodule | place: USA...
GCTTCAGCTTCCCATTTTTCTTCTTTAGCCTTGCAATCTTCATATCACGTTCATCAACATCACCATTATCATCATCAGCAAGAAATTGAAAATAGTTGCAGCCACTATCAAATCGGTTCCTCCAATTCTACATCCCCAAAACTTCTTTCCATAATTAAGGTTTGTCATGTCAGTAACAGTTTTCATAACTAAAAAGTCACCACATTGACATTTTCGAATTTGTCCCTTAAACCCAGAACTTACAGATCTAGAGATGGCCCTTCCATTTTCGTTGTTGCTTCTGCGGTTAACACGAGACCCTGCACTGGACATGTTATCGAAAACGAACGAAGAAGAAGAGAAGAAGAAGAGTAAATGAAGAGAAGATGAAGAAGGATTCAAATTTGAGGAAGAAGAAGAAGAAACCCTAATATTTGGGGAAAAATTAGAAAGGAACAAGAAAACACCAATAATGAAAAGAAGCTTATATACTGATGAGTCATATATTGCCAAATCAGCCCTTAATTGCCACACTTGACGGAATTGAATGAAAACTAACAGATGGGACTAAAACATGTAACGGAACAAAAGTTAAAATACCGAAACAGACTTTTTTTAGTTATGGGACCAAACCGATACCAATAAATTAGTTAAGGGACTAAAATAGCAATTAAGCCTTAATTGTAACTTTTAAATGTCAAATAACTTGCATTTCTAACATTTGAAATCCTTAAATTGTTACAGTTAAATAACTTAAAGGACCTAAGTGGTACGAAAGAAACTTAAAGAACTACCTTATTATAATTAAATAAGTTGATCTACGTGATACAGGAAAAACTTAAATGACTAATTTATTATAATTTAATAACTTAAAAGATCTCTCGTGTAATTTACCATATTTGTTTGTATGAATCACTTATTAGTACAATGAGATTCTAATTGTACTAAAAATTAAAAAAACAAGGGAAGGGACACAAAAATTAGAGATTTGATCTAAAATCTATTCCTCTATTCTATAAATTGAAAATTTGAGTTTGCCAGGTTCTTGAACATATATGAAAATTTTGGATTCAATAATTTTTTTCCCATGTTTCACAAATCAGGTTCAGTTATCATCATCAGCTGGTGCTAAACAATCATGCAATTTCATTGACTTAGAGATGTTGGAACATAGAATGTGTGAATTGAAAATAGAAACTCTAGAGTCTAACATTGTATATTAGAGTATATCAACGAGTGTAATTTGAAAAACACTGAAGTCTCACATTGATTAGTTTCTAACATTATATAAAGAGTGTTCATGACTCTTACGGAGGATGTTTTACGCACAAAAAGAATTGGTGATTTTTCCTATCTTTTGTATCATCCTAGATTTTGCCTCTAACAATGTCACTTAATCCTGATCCGATTTGTTGCCACAACTCCCCTTCCACAAAGTTATGGTAAACAAGAACAAGTTACTATAACTTTAGTGCATTTTTGTGTGCACTAAAGTTACAGTAACTTTCTCTCTACAAAGTCGCTTAATTCTAATATGATTTGTTTATGTTGTTTTGATGAAGACGTGCAGAGCGAAAAGACAAGAAAAGAGAAAATTGTGGCACGTGAGTAACTAAAAAGCAAGCTTTAATCTCCATCATCGATTTTAGTCCAAGGGATGATAATTATTCCTTTCATTCTCATATAAGATAAGATGCGGTGTTCTCATTTGATATGTTTAATATCTTACATTCAATTATATGATTCAAAAGACAATCCAAACCAATTAACTTTTTTTATTTATGTTAGATCCCAAACAAAATCAAATAAATCTGACCTCTTTTTATTTGAGTAATAATTTTATAGTATTCAAAATCAATCACTATAAACTTAATTCAAACGTCATCTGAGATTAACTTAGTTGATAAAAACATTGCATAATATATATAGAGTCTGATCTTTAAACTCCAGACATTCCACTTATTCATCTTAAAACATGAATTTATAGCCACTAAACAAGGCTACTTGACAAAAGAAAAAAACTTAATTAAAAAAATTACATATATTGTTTATATTAGTATTGTTATTTAAAAAATATGTTGTATTAATTTTATTTTTTTTTGGAAAGAGAACATTTTATTAACAATAGAATAATGGTGACACACTGACGTTAATGATAAAATTACAACTGCTTTAAAAGAAATTCGAACTCTGTCATTTGAAGATACAAAGTCAAGCTGTAACCACTAAGCTAACACCTTTTAGATAAGTTGTATTTATTATTACTATTATTATTATTTGTTATATTTTATGCATTTGTTATTTGGTTAGAAAAACCAAAAGCTACCAAACGAACCAACTATTTTAATCGACTTGATTTTTCTCCTAAAAACCGAATAAAACTATCACGTTATATCACTAATGTTTTGGTTAATATTTCAAGTATCCTAGACACATTACTATGGGAAAAAAAGGATATAAATCTTACATGTACATGTGAGTTATCTCTATATTAAAACATCTCACTTGTTTTTTTAATGGAATTTCTTAGAAAGACCGACTAAGCAAACATAAATGACCGCATAAGTTACAACTACATTCGAAAATAAATTTCATTATTCTTTAATTATTTCTTTCATGTTTTCCCTCAAAAGTAACAACATTGCTCTTGCTATGTTTAAAATTGCTTGTCTTCGAGCTTGATGGTTAAATAAATAAAATACAAAAATTGAAGACAGGCTCACTCTCAAGTCAACTTAATTTAATATTTCTTTGGTGTATAGAAAATCTCAACTTAATTTAATATAAACCCACTAAATGGAGATTAAAAATGATTAAAACTATTGGCACAATTAGTTCACAAAAAACAACTCATTAAGCTAATGAGAAAATGGAAGAGGTAATTTTCTTGATCAAGCAACTCGTGACGAACCATTCTTAATAGAACCACATTGTGAGGAAGAAGACCACTATAGTATAGCAATGTTGGAATTGAAGTTGCAGGCTCACCAATTAACAATGTTAGAAGCCTAAACATTGACCTAAACATCATAGTTGTAAGGGACTGCAACAGCAAACACATTAAAAAAAGGGAAAAATGCTCATTAGTCATTACATAAGTTAAGAAAACATTTTTTTGCATTGGTAAACAAACATATAAAATTGGACTAAAAAATTCATAAAAGGAAGAGATCTATACATACCATGATTGAGAACGGTTTTGAGATAGAGTCACATTTGGATTGAAGGATATAGGAAGATGGTTTATTGGGTTAAATATTTGCTTGTTTCTCAAAGTCTATGCTTTTTAAACCAATAGGTATAGCGCATATTCAAACCAACCCGTCAAGGCAAGTTCAAAATTATTTTATTTTATGTTTGTAGACTTGGGTGGTGAATAAAATCATGAACACATTAAAAGTTAGATGGTCACTACCTCATCAAAGAATGTTATGTGCACAAAGTTGGGTGAAGGTTGGAATGAGTGTAATTTTAGGTTAGTGTTCATGTAATCATATCTCCTATGCTATTGGAACACAATGTTTTTAATAGTCACTTAGTTTTTTAATTTTTTTTTCTTATATAGAGGAAAATTTTTGTAACACAAATTGAATTATGTCATTAATTAATTTCACAACTTAATTAACCATAAAAATGTGTGTTGTTAACCACTTTTAAACATATATTTTATTAATTACTTTGACTACTTCATTAACCACAAAAATGCAAGGCATTACCCACTTATTTTATATAGTTTAAAAAAAATGATAAGTACATAAACTTCAAATGTGATTTACAACATATATTTTTGTGGTTAATGAAGTAGTGAAATTTGTTAATAACACAACTCAATTTAGTGTTAAAAAAAATGATATTTGTAAAAACATTTTATGACAACTTTTATATAGCTTTCTCGCATACTCAGATTATGTTCTTACTCTCTCACTTTCTTTTTCTCTCTTTCTCACAAAATAGTTGTACGTACAAATATCATTACCCTTAGAAAAAAACTTTCCATGTACAATAATTTTTTTAATAAAAAAGTGACCAGAAAACATTGTTCGTGGTATAAATACGACGAATAACGTTGGTGGCTTTCCCTCAAAAAAAAAAACGTTGGTGGCTTGTTTGTATTGAGTGTCAATTACGTCTATTCCAATAACATTTCTATCTCTTAAGTCCTGCTTTAAAAAATTTAGAGTACAAGTTAACATGATCTTAATAATAAATTAAGGAAATGAGTGCCTTGACACAAGAGATCATATTGCTCTCAAATTACTCAATATATGAAAAAGATGGATAGTATTTGGGTGACATTGGTCAACCACAATATCACAAGTGACTTTCTTTTCTCTCTCACAAGTTTTTTATTTTTGTTTTTTTGTACACCTGTGACATCGTGGTTGGCTAATGTCATCAATGCTATCAACCACAATGTCACCCAAATCCTATCCGAAAAAGATGGACACAAATAGAATATTAATGAGCTACACAAATTAGTGGTTCCACTTATTAAAATGAGTTCACTAATCCTCCACTTGAATCTATATCTTTCTCTCATAAAAAAAAATTAAATGGAAGATAGATAAATTAAATAATTACTCGTACTCATTTTTTATTGAATAAAATTTGTATGATTTCCACCACCTTAAATGATTCATTGTCAAAACGTGATATCTACCGTTAATTTCACACTGATAAAAGAATGTAGGTTAGATTGGGTGGAGAAAAGATAACGTTGCATAGGCATAAAGAACAAAATAGGCTGAGGAGGAAATTTGAATAAAGAGATTCCAAACAATGAATGAAAAGACAAGCTTTTGAGTCAAATGACACGACACGAGATTTGGATTCCTTATGAGACTAATGCATGGCACTTGCATTGCACTTTTTTCTTTGACAAGACTAAAGCATGGCAAGATTCTTCAATACAAAATTCACATGAGGTAAATTTTTGAATTAACATAGAAATAAGTGCTCTAGCCTCTACATCTGTCTATTAATAACAACATGTAAACTACTACAAAGAAGAACTGGGAAGAAAAATTTGACACATTATCTTAGTCTTCAAGCTGAGGTAAACCTTGTGCTATATATTCTTTTGATATTACATCTCTTTGTTGTTATATTTCTACACTGAAAAAAATGAAGAACAATGAAAACAAAGGAAAAAGAAATGCATCTCTTTGTTGTTATATTTCTACACTAAAAAAAATGAAGAACGATGAAAACAAAGGAAAAAGATAAATATCACCGTCAACAAGAATAAATTGCTATTTCCAGTAAGAAAACAAAATGAGTTATAATTTCTCAACTTCTCTCCTAATGTATAATGTATTTATTATTTATTTTTTCCTTTCTATGTTTGCCTATGTTTAAAATTGATAACTATCGGGTGGTGAAAGGGTTTAGTCATTTTGGATTTCTCTCATGTTCATCATATATTGTTACATTTCCACCTTTAAATATTTATTTCTTCCATTTTTTATTTTTAAAACACCGTCACCCCTTTTACATTTTTTATTCTTCAATGATCAAGATTATAAAGTGGAAAAGTTTTTTCAATGATCTAGGGTTTCTTTCTCTTTTTATTCTTAGTTACGTTATTTCTTTTTTCCTTTTTTATCCTAGAATTTTTGACAGGGATCTCTTCCTTTCCCTTTTTATTCTTAGTTATTTCTTCTTTTACCTTACACACATAACTAACTAACTACTGCTAGGGTTTGACTCCAACAGGCTCAATCTCTACTTTCAAACAAAAAAGAACAACGGCAAAAAATGGCCGACATGTCTAGGATACGTTCAATCAACCGTGAACTCAAAGGTATCCCATTTTTCATTACATAGCTCTCAATTTAACACATTCAGTGTTTTATTATTTTTACTTTATTTAACTATGATATGATAATTATGATTTTAGATAAAAATAAGTGCGAGCAGTGCAGTAAAGAATAAATAAAGAGCAGAAGATGAAGCCATTGTATAGTTGTAAGTTTACTTACACACCCTTTATATCACCTACACCCAATTAATGATTTTTTTCCGACCCAATTACCAAAAAACATTCTACTTCTAACCTCCTTTCATTTTCTTTTCCGAAATGACCCACTTTTCACCGTTTTTTTTTGTTGTTTTCCTCATTACCGTCAAATGAGATGGTGGTCTTGAGCTGGTTTGCAGACACGTGGCAGGGTGTGACAAGTAATAGCATGTTTGACCATTTTTTTTCATTACCGCCGTTTCAAGTGGCGGTATTGAATTTATAATTTTTTTTTGTTTTCTTTTTTTGTCACAAGAAGTGTACTTTTAAAATTAAACACTAATATTTTTTTTCTTGACCAAAAAAAAATTAAACACTAATAATAATAAATAAATATTAATTGTAATAAATATTAAAATTATTAATTTGAAAACACTAATTATATTATTCCTATAATTAGAAATAAAAACAAAAGCTACTTTTTCCGCTTTATCCAATTACCTCAATTTAAATTATGACGTCCCGTAGCACAAAGTTTATCTTTTTAATTCGTACGTGTTGTTGGTCTTGCTCTTCCTCTTCCACCTCCTCATCATGAATTTCAGCATCATTGGTTTCCATAGTCACCTCATTTTGCACTTGTGGAACAAAGTTAGTCCAAATTTCATCAACGAAATCATCGTCATTAAACCCTACAGTCAGACTTTCTATAATATTAGTTTGTAGATGTGGCTATTGAGGTGCGTAGTTTGTTTGGGGATGGTTTACAATGTTTGGAGGGGTTGGTAGGTTGAAAGAGAAGTATTGTGATTGATCTGGGTAATTGGTTTGTGGGGTATTCTGAGTTGGATTAAAGTCATCTAATGAATAGTTTGATGTTTGGGAGCTTTCTCCATGATGACTGTGTTGAGAGTAGCTTTGATATGAAATTAGGGAGTTTTGTAAGAATTGGTTCATGGGTTGTGGTGGTGATTGGTAAGTTTGGTTGTAGTTGTAGTTGGTGGATGGGTTAAAGCTTTGGTCAAAGTAAGTGGGTGGAGATGTAATGAATTGGTTGTTGGATGGAGGTGTATTTGACCACATGTTTGCATCTGACATCATATAGGTTTCTGGTGCTGTAGGATAGTTTGACAAAAATTCTCGTAAAATTCTTCTACACTCTACCATTGAGTTTGCCAATAGTGCTTCTCTAGAAATCCACATATGATCTCCAAAAAAGTTCCAATACCATTCAAAATATTGACGATTCGGATAAACCTCTTGGTTATATCAGACTCCGTCTAGTGCTAACGGATGACGTTGGTTCTACTTTTGGATATGATATTGAAATTTATCTCCCCACGAGCCTTTTATTTTTGTATTTGTCAAAGAAATCTTGTTGAAATATTTCATATCATCTGGTAGGGCAGGTGGGTATTATGGTATGCGAAATTGAAGCATTACTTTATATGTCTGATGTCTTTCGATTATCTCAAAATATATGAGATATGTGTTTGCATACCATATCTGACTTTCTTCTTCGTTGGTGTAATGGAAGTGGAGATAGGGCCTCCAACAGAACTGTTTAAAATGAGGAATGTTAGTCTTCTAATATTGACTAAAAAACAATCACGAAAATAAAAAGTGTAATACTTGATCATATGTTATATTGTCGATTTTTGAACGTGTCGAAACATGATTATGCCAAGGATTTTCGATAAATTTACTCCCACCTTCTAGCCATCTAATTATTTTTAAAATGTTCTAATTAATACACTTGATAATTGTATTTAAAAATTAATAAGAAATAACATATTTATTTAACTTACATATTTGCTAACATTGGTTGTGTTTCGGCCCGTGGTGGGTGCGTGTGCACGGGAGCTATGCATAACATTCTTGACCACGCCCATGCCTGTAAGAGTATTGTTCACCCATGCATTTCATTAGCGCCATATATTGCAACATCACACAGAGATCTATATTGTGTGTCCAAACAAGCTGAACCCCAATTGTACTGTCCAACCTCTTAAGGTGATTTAACCAACAATGACCACCATTTTAAATGTACAAGGTTGCAAATATAATTATGCATTAAGCGAGTGCTTAACAAGTATAAGACATAAGCTCTAAACAAATACTGAACTGTAGGGGGACCAGCCATAGCAATACCTTTGATATAATGTTTGAGCCAAACTAATTTTATACTCTTCCCGTCCCGCTTAACCTTCAATGGGATACTTCCTAAAGAAGGTTCAACAATCTCCCATGATACTTCTATTAGAACAATAACTGGTTCACCGTTAATCTTTAATCCAAGGATCATATGAACGTCTTCCAACGTTATCGTACACTCGCCTGATGGAAAAAGAAATGTGTGTGTCTCCGGCCTCCATCTTTCGCATAACGTGGTTATTAAAAAATTATCGATGTTGTATTTGTTTAGTTTAGTAGCCTCTCATAGTCCGAATAACTTTAAGCTATTTTCAATGTCCATCCGATGGGGTTGTTGTGTTTGACGGGGTTAAAGTTAGCCGATCACAAAACATTGAAAATAGTCTTTCATCAGATGGATGTCTCTGCACCACAAAACATTGAAAACAACTTAAAGTTAGTCGGATTACAGGAGGCTACTAAACTAAACAAATACAACATCGAGAATCGTTTCATAACCACGTTATATGAAAGATGGAGGCCGGAGACACACACATTTCTTTTTCCATCAGGCGAGTGTACGATAACATTGAAAGGCGTTCATATGCTCCTCGGTCTAAAGATTAACGGTGAACCAGTTACATGTCTAACAAAAGTATCATGGGAGATTGTTGAACCTTCTTTAGGAAGTATGCCATTGAAGGCTAAGAGGGACAAGAATAATATAAAATTAGTTTCGCTCGAACATTATATCAATGATATTAGTATGGAAGATCCCCCCACAATTCAACTTTGTTTAGAACCATATCTTATATTTGATAGACACTCGTTTAATGCCTAATTATACTAGGAACCTTGTACATTTGAAATGGTTGCCATTGTTGGTTAAATCACCTCAAGAGGTTGGACAATACAGTTGGGGTTCGGCTTGTTTGGTCACGCTTTATAGATCTCTGTGTAACGCTGCAATATATGGCGCTAATGAAATGCCTTGGTGCATATTACTGTTACATACATGGGCATGGTCAAGAATGTTATGCATAACTCCCATGCCCAAGCAGCCACCACAAGTTGAACCACAACCTCCGTTGGCAAATATGTAAGTTAAATAAATATGCTATTTCTTATTAATTTTTAAATCCAATTATCAAGTATATTAATTAGAACATTTTAAAAATAATTAGATGGCTAGAACGTGGGAGTAAATTAATCAAAAATCCTCGGCATAATCTTGTTACGACACGTCAAAAATTGACTATATGACATATGATCAGGTATTACACTTTTTATTTTTGTGATTGGTTTTTAGTCAACATAAAAAGACTAGCATTCCTTGTTTTAAACAGTTCTGTTGGAGGCTCAATCTCCACTTCCATTACACCAACGAAGAAGAAAGTTAGATATGGTATGCAAACACATAACTCATATGTTTCAAGATGGTCGAAAGACATCAGACAGATAGTGTAATGCTTCAATTTGGCTTATTACAATATCCACCTACCATACCAGATGATATGAAAGATTTCCACAAGATTTCTTTGACAAATACAAAATAAAAGGCTCGCGGGGAGATAAATTTCAGTATCATATCCAAAAGTGGAACCAACGTCATCCGTTAGCACTAGACGGAGTCTGATATAACTAAGAGGTTTATCTGAATTGTCAATATTTTGAATGGTATTGGAACTTTTTTGGAGATCATATGTGGATTTCTAGAGAAGCACTATAGGCAAACTCAATGGTAGAGTATAGAAGAATTTTACAAGAATTGTCGTCAGACTATCCTACAACACTAGAAACCTATATGATGTCTGATGCAAACATGTGGTCAAATACACCTCCAACCAACAACCAATTAATTACACCTCCACCCACTTACATTGACCAAAGCTTTAACTCATCCACCAACTACAACTACAACCGAACTTACCAATCACCACCACAACCCATGAACCAATTCTTACAAAACTCCCCAATTTCATATCGAATCTACTCTCAACATAGTCATCATGGAGAAAGCTCCCAAACATCAAACTATTTATTAGATGACTTTAATCCAACTCAAAATACCCTACAAACCAATTAACCAGACCAACCCCTCCAAACATTGTATACTATCCCTAAGCAAACTACCCACCTCAATGGCCACATCCACAAGTGCAGGGTTTAATGACGATGATTTCGTTAATGAAATTTAGACTAACTATATGTTACACAAGTGCAAAATGAGGTGACTATAGAAACCAATGATGCTGGAATTCATGTTGAGGAGGTGGAAGAGGAAGAGCAAGAGGAAGGGTAAGACCAACAACCCGTACGAACTAAAAAGGATAAACTGTGTGCTACCGGATATAATAATTTAAATTGGCGTAATTGGATACAGGGAAAAAAGTTGTCTTTGTTTTTATTTCTAATAATATGAATAATATAATAATTATATGAATGATATAATTAGTGTTTCCAAATTAATAAATTAATATTTATTATCATTAATATTTATTTATTTATTAATTTTAGTGTTTAATTTTAAAGTATAAAGAGAAAACGGAAAAAAAAATTATAAATTCAATACCGCCACTTGAAACGGCGGTAATGAAAAAAAAATTCAAAATAAAATGGTTATACCAACCATCACCTGTCACACCCTGCCACATTTCTGCAAACTAGCTCAATTCCACCATCTCAACCGGCGCTAATAAAGAAAACGACAATAAAAAAGGTGAAAGTGGGTCATTTTGGGAAATAAATATGAAAGGGTGTCATAAGTGGAATTTTTTTTGGTAAGAGAGTCGAAAAAAAAACCCAATTAATAGCCGCTGACATAGTAAATGTCGTTAAAAAAATTGACCGACCTTGTTACCATGATAAATAAATAAAAACAAACAGCAAATAAAAAGAAAAAAGAAAATATTCAGTCTTCCTTCACTCAATTTTTTTCCGACCCTATTACCAAAAAATATTCCACATCTTACCCCCTTTCAATAAAATTTACGAAAATGACCCACTTTTTTCTTTATTTGTTGTTGTTTAGCTCATTACTGCCACTTCATAAGGCGGTATTGAACCTATAATGATAGTCCAGGCGTGGCAGACTTAACCCATTTTTGTTTTCATTACCGCCATATGGTCTGGCAGTATTGAGTTTATATTTTTTTCTTCGTTTTCACAATCATTTTTTCATACCATTATACTTCTTTTACATCATTTCTGCTTCCGCTTCAGATTCTATTTCTTATCCTTCTCCTTCTTTCTCTCCTCCATTAAGACTGACCACTATTAAATATGATTATTGAATTAGGCCATTTGAAATGTCAGTAACTCCATGTATGGTATTAGTGACGTTAAAGAATGATCTCAATCATATTTTTCGTCTAGCTAATGAACCTTTTTCGGTCCCTCTATGAATTTTATTTTTTTGGTTTTGGTCCATCTCAATGTGTGACTCATCGTCCATTTTACCAAATAAGTGTCGCTTGCCACGTCAGCCATTGCCAAATCACCCTTTGTTTGCAACGTATACGTTTTTGTAGCGGATGATACTGGTAGGGACTAAAATCAAAACATTTGCATCTTACATGGTTTGTTTTAGAACAAAAAAAGATATAGGGACGAAAACCAAAAACACGCGAACTTATGGGGACTATTTAACTATTTAAGTATTATATATATTATCATATAATGTATAGTAACTTAAATAAATCCTTTTTTTTATTATCACAAGATGTTTCAAGTAAATATTATACTAAAAGTGTGATACAATCAACAAAGATCTTATCTTTGACTGATTGAAAAGAAATTAACTAATAATTACTCATATCATATCTTCAAACAAAATTCATGATAAATTAGCTATATCCAGTTCACAACATAAGAAACTATTAATACATTTGAAAAAGTCTAATGAATTTTTTTTGATTACATTACTAGTCATCACATGGTAGAATAACGTACTGTATCATAAATTCCACTATCATCTTCATCATTATTATTTCCACTTTCTCCAAAGAAATAAAAAAAAAAATGCTAATTTTCTTGGTGGTTATATTTGTTGGTAGTCATATGAAGAATTTGTTGATGAGTCACTGTAATACATGTGAGGTTGGTTATAAAATGGTAGTGCATTTAGGTTTGACTTATATGGATAATGCTCAAGTGAGATATAAGAAGGATGTTGGTAATATGATAGATAATTGCTTTGACTACCTTCAAATGGCGCAACAAAACCAAAATCACCAAATGGTAGTACTCAACTTGACGAGGAAGAATCATCCAATGTAGTCTCTTTATGATTCCTACTTTTACCACGTCTTCCCTGACCTCTGCTACAACCACCAACAGTCATATCAACATGTGAACCTCCTTCCATTCTACAGAGCAACATATTTTGATAACACATGACATATGATTATTCTTGAAAAGAATGAAATGACCCTTCACTTATTTCATGACATTGTTGCGGATTACCATTGCCACCATTTCCATGCCTACCACCACTATTTCCATCATTGGATGGACTTAAACCACCATTACCACTTTGACTAGGAGTTTGACCCGAATTTGTGATATCACCACTAGATGTTTCTTCAATCCCATAATATGAATCAATAGAGAGACGCTCGACATTTTTTGTTTCATCCAACAATGGTCCCTCTCTTGAATCAGCCCATGAAGATAAATAGTCTTCTTGAAATATATGATCAAGGTTGATAGGATTAAAGCTTTTTTCAATGTCTTCCCGACTTCTTCTTAAGGTGGTCCTCATTTTTTTTTACTTCATGTTATAAAATGTAAAGATAAGTTTTTGTAGCTTTTGATACTTCGACCTATTTCTTGTCTTTGTATGTATGTATGTAGCTAAACCTTCTTCATATTCGCTCACAATTTCAAGTTGAAGTTGTTTGGATAAGAAATTTTACATTTATATTTATTCTTTGAAGTTCAAGAGCACGGAATTAATTTATAAACCATCATTCAACTATATAAAAAAATTAAGTAAAACTAAGCATAACTTATATATATATATATATATATATATATATATATATATATATAGGGAGTGGACTGGCCATTGGGAATTGGCGTTAACTGGGATGGAATGCTTATTGTGAGGAGACCGTTGATTTAGAGTGAGAGTGAAGAATTCTTTTTCGGACCCTATTACAATAAAAATTTACCATAAGACCCACTTTCTCCTTTTTTTGTCATTTAGCTCATTGCCGCCACTTTAGATGGCGATATTGAACCTGCTATGGCAGAGCAGCATGCATGGCAGGGCGTTGCTGACTTGACCTTTTTTTTTATTATCGCCATATGGTCTGGCGGTATTGAGTTTATATTATTATTTTTTTTGTTTTCTCAATTGACCTCCATAAATACACCATACCATTCACCCAAATTACAGAATCATATTTTCATACCATTATACTTCTTTTGCATCATTTCTGCTTCCGCTTCAGATTCTATTTCTTCTCCTTCTCCTTCTTCCTCTCCTCCTTTAAGACTGGCCACTGTTAAATTTGATCTTTGGATTAGGCAATTTGAAATATTAGTAACTCCATGTATGATTTTAGTGACGTTGAAGAATGAGCTCAATCATATTTTTCGTCCAGCTAATGAATCTTTACGAAAAGTCAGTAATATTTATTATGGAGAGTCATATATCTCATTAGCATCAGATAAACATTTTGATTACTATTACGAATATAAACTTAATCAAGAATGATGCTGATGTTCAAGAGATGTTTTCGTATGAAGAAAATGCAGAAGGTCCATTTTATCTTGACGTTAAGTCAGAATAGTCAATATGTGGAGAATCAAATGTTTTAATGTTGTTTGTTTATTTATTTAAGTTAATGCAATTTGGTTTTAGTATTTTTTTAATGTTAAATTAACTTTTAAATGAAACAACATTGCATGTTTGTATTGTCTCGTCTATTATATTGTTTAATTAACATAATAAATCAACATTAAAATCATAATACTGGATTTTTTTTAAACGACAAAAATTTTATTAAAGGTAAAAGAAGAAGCCATAAATACTTAAAAAATCTTGGTTTAACACATAATACATAATGATATTAACTAGCAGTGATTTATGGTCGGACAATTTCTCCTAGTATGACCGGAATGCCGACACAACCCACACAGTCTCGGTGTCGGTGTCCTTTCCATAATGCGAGTACTATTGGGTCAACATTTCTTTAGTTTTCGCATTTGTGGATTATAGCAAAAGCTCGGGACCGTCTTATGGGGGCCAATAACTCTTGTCGTGGACTACTTTGAACGTTGTATTGTAGATGACGCAAACACTCTCGTTTTTGATCACATATGGAATAAGGCTTGTGTAGTCATGATGAAATGAAGAACACGCGACCATGACCTAGGAACCAGGCAAATGTAAAGCTTGATATTTCCCACAATCACACCACCTCGCTTGTAGGTCCACCTTGAAAGTACCCATTGGTCTTCCCTCCTTGTAGTTGACGATCTCACAAACTGAGAAGATATACTTCTCTCGGTCAAACAGTTCAATTTGATGGGTGTTGGACTTAACAATGTCATTCTTATTCGCTTTTTTGCAATATTCACTGAATACGTCTCCAGAACCTACCCTTGCAAACACACGTTGAGCCCTTTCGGGAAAAAGACACGTCAACCTATAGTAGGTTGATTGGACTATAGGTGTAACATGTAGGTTGCGTGTTCCCAATACAGAGTCCCACGACTCAACAAAGTTGTTTGTCATGTGGCCCCATCGTCGACCCTCGTCATATGCTTGAGTCCATTTTTCTTTCGGTATATTGTCTACCCAATCTAATGCACGCTGATTTGGCTCCTGGATTATACTACGGTAGTATTTGAACAAGGGTATGTTTAGTGCATATTCTGTATGTTAAGGAAAAAATTAGTTAGATAGTGAAAGTAATAATAACACGAATTAAAAAAGCCGTAAGATAATATTTTTACCCATATTATTTACAACATCCTTAAGATCTCCATCCTTGACTGTCCTTATGAAATTTTGTTTAATGTGTCTGATCTAGTACACATGAGTTGAACAAGTTTCTTGCCAACTATTCTGTGGGTCATTGAATGCACTTTTAATTGATTAATCTCTATTGGAGATCATGCAGACGGTAGATCCTTGTATGATGTGCCTTCTAAGACATTTTAAAAAAAACCTCCATCTCTCCTTTGTCTCACCTTCAACAAGCGCAGAGACGATTGGAATCGTTTTCTTGTTCCCATCTTGTGCTACCACAAGCAACAATGTCGTTTTGAACTTTCCATACAACCACATTCTGTCGACATGGATAACTTGTTTACAATACTTAAACCCATGGATGCATGGATAAAAGGCTCATAATAGACAATGAAACTGTGTCTCTCTCTTCTCGCAACTTTGTGTCTTCAAATCGAAGACGATTCCTGGAATTGTCTCCTTCATCACATTCAACCATTGCGGAAGAACATTATAGGATTCCTCCCAAATCTCGTAAATAGATTTGATTGCCACGTTCTTTGCCAGCCACACCGTTCTATATGTGGTTGTGTAGTAAAACTTTTCTCGCATGTGCGCAATGATCAACTTTGGCTTTGTCGAGGCATCTACATGCACATGGGTTTTGATGTTATTGCTTATAATTTTGTAGTTGAGCTTGCGATGATCTTGTGACATTGAAGACAATGTGCAGTTGTTTGGACTGATCATGGTCCCAATCTTCCATTTACCACTCTTTTTTTTCTATAAGACGCTCTTAACTTAAATGGACAAGAATTTTTCTATAAGATGCTCTCAACTTAAGCAACGAGGATTGCCGATTTAAGTTGAGAGCGTCCTATGGAAAAAAGAGTGACAAATGGAATACATGGACCATGGTCGGTCCACACAACTGCACATCGTCTTTAATGTCACAAGATCATCGCAAGCTCAACTACAAAATTATAAGTGATAACATCAAAACCCTTGTGCCTGCAGATGCCTCGACAAAGCCGAAGTTGATCATTGCACACATACGAGAAAAGTATTACTACACATCCACATATAGAAAGACGTGGCTAGCAAAGAACGTGTCAATCAAATCTATTTAAGGGAATTGGGAGTAATCTTATAATGTTCTTCCGCAATGGTTGAATGTGATGAACGAGTCAATGCCAAGAACCGTCTTCAATTTGAACACGCAAAGTGGCGAGAAGGGAGAGACATAGTTTCATCGTCTATTATGGGCCTTCTGTCCATGCATCCACGGGTTTAAGTATTGTAAACTAGTTATCCATGTCGGCGGAATGTGGTTGTATGACAAGTACAAAGGGACATTGTTGGTTGTAGTAGCGCAAGATGTGATCAACAAAACGATTTCAATCGCCTTTGCGCTTGTCTAAGGTGAGACAAATGAGGGATGAAGTTTTTTTTTTTTTTTTTTTGAAAAATATTAGAAGGAACGTCACACAAGGACGTACAATCTGCATGATCTTTGATAGACACGAATCAATTAAAAGCGCATTCAATAACCCACATAAAGGTTGTCAAGAAACTTGTTCAACTCATGAGGACAATCAAGGATGGAGATCTTAAGAATGTAGTAAATAATATGAGTGAAAATATTATCTTACAACTTTTTTAATTCATGTTATTATTAACTTTACTATCTAACTAATTTTTTCCTTAACATACAAAATATGTCATGAACATACCCTTGTTCGAATACTACCGTGGCATAATCCAGGAGGCAAATCAGCATGCAATAGATTGGGTGGACAATATATCGAAAGAAAAATGGACTCAAGCATATGACGAGGGTCGACGATGGGGCTACATGACAAGCAACCTTGTTGAGTTGTGGAACTCTGTGTTAAGGGAACACACAACCTACCTGTTACACCTATAGTCATATCAACCTATTATAGGTTGGAGTTTCTTTTTTCAAATAGGCTCAAAGTGCGTTTGCAAGGGTAGGTTCTGGAGATATGTTTAGTGAATATTGCAAGAAAACGATTAGGGATGACATTGTTATGTCCAACACCCATCAAGTTGAACTGTTTGACCGAGAGAGGTATACCTTTTCTATCCGTGAGACTGTCAACTACAAGGAGGGAAGGCCAATGGGAACTTTTAGGGTGGACCTACAAGCGGGGTGGTGTGATTGTGGGAAATATCAAGCTTTACATTTTCCTTGTTACCATGTCATAGTCACGTGTTCTTCATTTCATCATGACAACACATCCCTTATTCCATATGTGTTCAAAAGCGAGTGTGTTTATGCCATCTACAACACAACATTCAAAGTAATCCACAACAAGAGTTATTGGCCCCCATAAGATGGTCCCCAGCTTTGCCATAATCCACAAATGCGAAAACTAAAGAAAGGTTGATCTAATATTACTCGCATTAGGACTGAAATGGACGAGGAGATGGAAAGGATGATGAGCAAAACCGCAAGTGTACGGTTTTACCGAAGCAGTAAAAATAGAGTATCGTTCCGACAGGGAGTTATGAACTTAATTAACTTTTAACAATGATTAGAATGAAAGTTTTAAAAGTAAAAAGTTTTTGTTTTTGTTTTTGAAAGAAAATAACAATAATAATAAAAAGGTGCCTTGGGATTAT
>Ga0315915_1004460_pt1 | contig 17670 bp, 8 predicted proteins | sample MpolbnodulesMG_FD_207738 | JGI IMG/M metagenome (GOLD analysis project Ga0315915, IMG submission 207738) | Medicago polymorpha root nodule microbial communities from Los Angeles, California, United States - branched nodules | ecosystem: Host-associated > Plants > Roots > Nodule | place: USA...
GGTCGAATATAAAGTTATGGTTTAGGGTTTGTTTGTGAAGGATTTGTTATTATGATGAACCAATAATCCCAAGACACCTTTTTATTATTATTTTTATTTTATTTCAAAACAAAAACTAAACCTTTTAACATTTAAAACTTTCATTCTAATCATTGTTAAAAGTTAATTAAATTCATAACTCCCTGTCGGAACGATACTCTATTTTTACTACTTCGGTAAAACCGTGCACTTGCGGTTTTGTCATCAATATGTCCAATGAGGATGGATGAGAGGCAATAGTGATGAAATATGATTTGGTACGATGGCGATGAGTCTTTACGGTGGAATGAAAGGTGCCTGCAGGCACGTTAGCACTCCAATGTTAATGTCAGTAATGAGACTGAGAAAGAGTGTGTAAATAGAGACCCTTGCACACATTATTATTCATTCAGAAACATTGACGGTCAAACTAATGGTGAAACATCAGAGCTTGAAGGCAAGATGTGATTAAGATATATCATGTTTGTTGCATATTTTGTGGTGTATGAGTAATGGTAACGCAAGCTTGTGACCCAAGTAAGGGGCATTAAGATGTTGGAAGGTCTCTGATGTGTTTAAAAAATAAAGCATGCTGAATTTTTTCTTAAATAAATAATATCTTTTTTGTTTTGAGGGGGTGCGGAATGTAAATTATCTCTTCAGCAAATGAGACTTCGATTTATTTTTTAAATTTTAGTGATGCAATGTCTGATTTTAAGCGCAGAGGAAGTGCATTTTATACCCATTTATGATTTTGGTCATATATGATAGTTTTAAATGAAATATCTTTTATAAAATTTTATAAATATTACATGTAATATATGTTTTTATCATCCATGCACCGTGTGCAATGCACGGGTATACACATAGTATTATATATATTAAACAATTTTCCCAGTGGTAAGTATACACACTAGTAAGTTATCTATTTCATTGTTTGTAGATGTTTTTATATTTGTACTTGCGAGAATGATAGAATGAAGAATGTAATATACCTATCTCATTAGTGCTTCATTATATTTTTTCAATACATGTTTTCTTACGTAGATGATTGATGCTTTGTGAAATAGTTTATGTGGCAAGGAATGCACATAGGATCCCACTTTAAATTTGTAGCAGTTGAGTTGTGATTTATTGCTATAGGTATCAAAACATTGTGAAGCACATGATGAACTATAGTTGATTAAAATAAAGGTTTAAGGTTGACAGTAATAATGAGTTTGAGAGTATTCCTCACTTCACATTTGCTGAAGAGTGTATCTAAAAAGATATGTATCAATCTTATCTAAAAAGATTTGGTTTTGCATAAAAAAAAAAAAGAAAAAATCTTGTCCTCTCCGTTCAACTTCAACACAATCTTTTCTTTTTCAAGTTACTGGTATTACATTCTCTTTACAATTGGTTGTTCAATTTTTATTATCTTACTTTCATTTTGGGTTATTTTCTTACTATGATTTTGTATTGTTGATAGGAAAGGTAAACACTTGGTTAGGAACAACTTTGCAAAACATTTGGAGAATTTTTTCAGATGATAATAAATCATCCTCTTTTCTATTTGCTTTTTGTTGAATGATTGACATTTTTGGTCACAATCATGGGTGCCACTTGGCAAAGCAAACATATTGCATTTTGCTAATAGATTATTGGATTTGTTATTTTGTTTATACATTTGTCATTTCTGAGTGTTATTATGTCAATCATTTTATGTTTTTCAAAATCCAACAAGTTGTAAATAAAGATATGGACAAAAAAAATTGAAAATAATATTTACATACCTTAGCACAGTAGAAAAAAGGGAACAAACAAACAATCATTTTGTTTATACATTTGACACAAACCAGTCAAATAATGCACCAAACAACTCAAAGAAACCAATTGAATTTTTAGAAGTCACAAATCAAAACATGTCAAAAGTCAGCAAGTTACTTAAAACAAACACAAAAAGTGAATTGCTAGCTTTGTTAATGAAGTCACGTTGAAACAAATGATTTGTAGAAGACAAATCTGATGAAGTATATTTGATGATGCAAAAGTGTATCTTGCCTTTGGTTTACCGGTTTCTCCGTTAGATAAGGCTTGTATCTCCTAGCCCGATGTAAACAGAATAAAAACAAAATGGTATAAAAATATATTTGGAGATTAAATTAGGTGTTTATTTTATGGAAAATGCTAATAAAAGATCTTGAGACACTAGGTAAAAAATCAATTGTATAAAAATATATCGGAGCTTGTATAATCAAACTTTTAACAGTGATATGTCCAATGAGGATGGATTAGAGGCAACGGTGGTGAAATATGCTTCGGTACGATGGCGATGAGTCTTCACGGTGGAACGAAAGGTGTCGGCAGGCATGTTAGCACTCCAATGTTAAAGTCAGTAATGAGACTGAGAAAGAGTGTGTAAATAGAGACCCTTGCACACATTATTATTCATTCAGAAACATTGACGGTCAAACTAAGGGTCAAACATCAGAGCTTCAAGGCAAGATTCTTCCTTCTCTTGTTCTCTCTAAGGTATGTTTTTCTATTGTTTTGTTATGATGTTTGTTGTCCTGATCAACTAAACCTCTTGATAGGGTTGCAAGATGAACCCTATCTTATTGGTTGGATCTTATTAATAAATATTTTCATTTAGTTTATGCTATTATTGTGCTTGCTTTAAACTATATTATGTGTATTCTTTAATGTTTTTTCAATTGGTTAACTACGAGTGTAACCTTGAAGATTGAACCGTAGGATAAAAATAGGCCCTGACAACCCGAAAGTATATCAGTTCCATTGGCTTTTCTACTTACCACTTCTTTTGGAGGTTCAGAAGTTAATGTTTGAATTCCTTGCGTCATTACTCATTTCTTTTGAGAGCGTCGTACGTAATCTATACCTGGGTTTAGTCTGGCAATAATTGTTGTTAGAAACATCATATGAACTTTACCGTCGGATTCATTAAATCAAAAGTAGGCAACACATAAGTTGTTTGTTTCTTAAAAGATAATTCCAACAAAGACGAAGGGGGATTCAATGATTCCCTTACCTCCATTAATAATCTGAATCACAAACTTAATTTTGCATTAGGCATGGCTTGCCTGCAATTTTATTTAACTTTCGTCTTTTGAAATAAGTTTTATTAATTACGAAGTTGAACGAAAATATCTTTGGAGAACGATAAACTTACTACTTTATTACTTGTTGCAATTTCGTGCACTTCCCAATTTTGTCCATCAGTATAGTATTGCGCAACGTGTAACTCCTAGAATACGATGCCTCTTATACAATGATATGACAATTACAATTCTTCATAGTTGTGTGATGTGCACGTCATAGCAAGTGACGCGTATGAGGTAGTAGTGAAACAATTTAGAATTTCCTTCAAGGCGCAATGTGTATATTACATTGTCTTAATCTCTTTGTCATTGTTATCGATTCGAGCACAAATTCAATTAGTCAAATTGTTTTAAAAACTCGCTTTCGCTAAAAAGTCAATTTTTTTTTCAAGTGGGTTTTATACAAATCAAACTATTACTCCTTTTGTAAGAAAATATTTATTTATGTTAAAATAAATTAAAGTGTAATGTATATTTAATTATTATGGGAGTTGTTTGGAATTCAAGCATCTCATAAGGGAGAGGATTATCAATTTTACTTTTCAAGGAAGGGCAGTGTATATTTTAACATAAGAGGAGAGAGGAGTGTAATTCAAGCATCTTTGAAGGGAGGAGAGTGTAATTTACTCAAAAATATATTCAAGTAGTCAATGTATATGGTCCTTTAAGCATAAATATATTCAAGAAATCAAACGTATATGGTCCATATACATAACCAAAAACATTTGACTTGACTTTATTGATATAATATTGCTTATATTTAATTTGACTTGACTCTTTTTTCAAATATAGTATTAAATTATAAAATTCAAAGTAAATCATCTATATTAATTATTTTATTAAATATATTAATATATTTTAATAATTAAGTAATAGCACACACCGTTGAAAAACATTAAAATGAATAATTGAATTCTATAAATTGGGGGATGAAGTACATAACACCATCAATCTATAGAACCCCCTCCCTCAAAAACACTTCATCCTCTCATCTTCCTCTTCAACCTCCTACTCCTCCTCACCCTGAATTAACCACCATGAGTTCAGATAGATTGATGAAATGGTTGTATGGCTACGACAAAACCACATCATTAACTTATACTAATAATTTTGATAATCATGCCCCAGCAATCATAAAATAAATGCAAATTCTTGAAGCTCAATTTGGGAAACTACATGCTCATCACCATCACTTGTCAGTAATAATATAAATGATTCCTGGAGCATGATTATCAAAATTATTAGTATCAGTTAATGATGTGGCTTTTTTGTAGCCATACAACCATTTCATCAATCTATCTGAACTCATGGTGGTTAATTCAGGATGAGGAGGAGGAGGAGGAGGTGGAAGAGGAAGATGAGAGGATGAAGTGTTTTTGAGGGAGGGGGTCTTATAGATTGATGGTGTTGTGTACTTCATCCCCCAATTTATAGAGTTCAATTATTCATTTTAATGTTTTTCAATAATGTGTGCTATTACTTAATTATTAAAATATATGAATATATTTAATAAAATAATTAATATAGATAATTTATCTTGAATTTTATAATTTAATACTATATTTGAAAAAAAAAAGTCAAGTCAAATCTAAATATAAGCAGTATTATATCAATAAAGTCAAGTCAAATGTTTTTGGTTATGTATATGGACCATATACATTTAACTTCTTGAATATATTTATCCTTAAAGGAGCATATATATTGACTTCTCAAAAGGGGTATTTATAGCCCTTCGTGGGTTTGTATTTCGGTGACATAAGCCCCAAGCAGCTTGGGCCCTAAGTCACTATATAGCATTTTAGATGTTTCTAGAAGCTTGTCAAGACGACGCCCTTAGAGAGACGCGCCTAGGGCTTTAGGAGCCCTTCAAGAGGGAGCCTCCCTTTTGGAGGGCATATGTGCCCTTAAGGATATATTGACGGTCCACAACCCTCCAAGCACGAGACTTGGGACAAGGCAAAGTGATGAATAATTATAACAGTTGAGGCGATGCCTTTGACGGGCACGCCCAGGCGTTCTTGATTCTTTCTTGAGGGCGGTTAAGCCCTTAGGAATATAATGATTGTCCACAGCCTCCCAAGCACGAGTCTTGGGACAAGGCGAAGTGATGAGTAAGTATAATAGTTGAGGCGACGCCTTTGACGGGCACGCCCAGGTGTTCCAGAGTCTTTCTTGAGAGCGTTTAAGCCCTTAGGAATATAATGACGGTCCACAACCCCCCAAGCACGAGTCTTGGGACAATGTGAAGTGATTTATATAGTTGATAGTCCACAGCCCCCCAAGCACGAGTCTGGGTGCCAAATGTACTTGCAAAAGTACAATAATTGAATCTAGGTTTTAAACTGTTTATGTGATGCCTTAAAAATGCTCTCAAGAGGGATGTTTATAGCCCTTCATGGATTTGTATTTTGGTGACTTAAGCCCCAAGCAGCTTGGGCCTTAAGTCACTCTAGATCATTCTAGATGTTTCTAGAAGCTTGTCAAGACGGCGCCCTTAGGGGGACGCGCCTAGGGCTTCAGGAGCCCTTCGAGAGGGCGCATGAGCCCTTTTGGAGGGCAAGTGTGCCCTTAAGGATAGATTGACGGTCCACAAGACAAACACTATCATTCAAAAAAAATTAGTAAACATTTTGGCTTCATGGAATTTGTTTTTAACTACAAAAGTATAATTCATATGTAAAAGATTATAAACGTGTATTCTAGCCCTACATACAAAATACTCAATAGAAAGAAATTATCACCTAAGAAAAAAGATAAATCAACAAAGAAGGGCATGAGTGTTCGCCAATATAGTAGAATACATTGAAACAACCTCTGCATTAGTAGTGCAAAAAATTATACGCCATCACGGCTAGAGATGAGAAAATATAAAATTTATTTAGAGATGAGAAAATATATTTGGACATGAAGGTTAATTTGAAAATAGATAAATCGTCGTATGTACATGCATTAGTTTTGAGCTTATCCACGTCATATTAACAACTTAAAGAAAGACATGTAACTAACATGTTAGTTTTCCTTCATCGGATGGTCAAAATCATCATCATATCCAAATTGTCATTAGGATGTTGAGAATAAAGAGGAATACATTCCTAAAAATATATTAAATTTTGAAAAATGATTACTTTATAAAACACACGAAAACAACAAAATAATGATCTAAAAAAAGTGGTCATAGTCTAACCTTATTATGTTTTTCAATTGTATTTTTTGGAGAATGGTCTTTTTCTTTCTTTCTGTTATTGTTCTCTTGTCTTCTTATCTGTTGAAGTTTCTTTTATATCTGTCAAATCATATGAATATTTAAGGCAAGTTATACATAGCTAAAAACAAAATAAGGGATTGTGTGTTAAACTTATTAAACTCTCAAGAGACATTACAACATGATATATTATTGAATAAAAAATAAAATTAATGCTATAAAGAGAATGGTTAGTGCATGAAATTATTTTTCGACAATAAGGTAGAAAATATGGTACATTACCACCATCATTCCCATTAAAATATTCAATTAAATCATCAATTGGTCGTCTTGGTCTCTCTGTAACCTTGACATCCTGAAAGACATGAAGTATATTAGCATAATTTGCAATACATAATGAATATAGAATTTGAAGCGAAATATGCATTCAAAAGAATATACTCATTGGATAAAATTGTAATGATGTATGTATGTATATATATATATATATATATACACATACAACACAAATAAGATGAACATGTATTATTGAGGAATACCTTTGCTATTTTGTTGATTTGATAGTGAGATTTATGACAATTTTCAGAATGAACATCTTCATCCCCATATACACATTCACCTTTATTTATTATTGGAACAATCAAACTAAATTGGCTGATCTAACAATTTGTGGAAAAACTAAACGCAAATTGTAGATCTGGTCAATTTGTTAGATCGAGAATTCTATTGATGGGTATCGATGTCAAATTGCATGTAAATAGAATGGATTGGTAAAAAAGTGGTGAGATCTTGAAAAATCGCTGAGAAATCAAAGAATTAATCACTTACAGACATAAAAAAAAGTGGTGAGATCTTGAAAAATTGATAAAAAAGAAATGCAATAGCAGGGAACACAAGAAAGCAAAAACGATAATATGAAGAATTGCGAGAGAGAAAAATGTGAGATAAGATGAAGTAGAAATAAACAAGAAGCATTAGAGAAAATTTGAAGAATTGAAGTCGAAAACTATTGTAGATGCGGCTACATATATATTGAACGAGCAACGAAATTGAGGATGAGTAATTAGGTCTACAAACAATGGGCTTGGGCCAATGTAATTTAGATACTACATCAATTAAGACATAAAGTGTTGTCCAAAAGTTGGTGGGGTAAGCCCTAGAAGCATATAGTAAAGCGTAGAGATTATCATGTATGTAGTTTAATGACATCTTCCCGCGGATCATAGATATGAGATATCAAGTTTATACATAGTTATAAATATTATGAGTAATATGTCAAACTGCTTGTTAGGGCCTTAGGCCCTACCTACTTAGAGCCTGGCCGACCAAGCTCGTTTAATAAATAGGTTAGGCTCAAGCTTTTTAAAAAATCAATTAATTTAAATAGGTCATGTTAAGTTATATAGAAAAGCCTATTATGCCTTCTAGGCGACCCATATATGTGTAATTACATATACTTCATTATGTTAATAAATCTTCAATTCCTTCAAATTCATAATACCACAATTTATTTATTTTTTTTAAAACTTTTTTGCCATTTGGGGATTCCAATGACTTGCAAAACTCTTGGTATTACTCTCTTATTCCAATACCAAAAGGTACACATTCTTTTTTGTATTACCATCTTAATCTCTTACTATTGTCATTCTCATCTTATTCCAAATTACAAAGTAAGGTACCCTACTAGTAACGCAAAAAAAAAAAAAATGTATGCAATACATGCTTATTTGCATCTAAAATATGGATGTACAAAATCTACAAAATTTTATTGGGTATGTAGGCAATAGATCAAATGTATGCGATATATGCTTATAAAAGGATGTACAAATTCCATAAAATTTTATAGGCTATTAGCCGTTTATTATGAATATTTGTTTGTTAACGTTTTTATAAATAGGTCAAATGTTCTATAAAAATTCCATAGCATAAAATAGGCTTTTGGAAAGGCTAACTGACCAGTCCAAGCTTTTAAAAATGACAGATCAGACTTAAAATGAAGCCTTTAAAAGGCATATAGTTTAGACTTAGGTTTTAGTTTTTTAAACTAGGTCTTGCCTAGTTAAGCAAAGCCCGACCTATTCTCATCCCTAATTACTTCGTATGTTATGAGGGTATTATAATTATTTCGCGTGGTAATAATGATGTATAAAACCCTTAGACCTGAGACTACTACGATCCCTATATGTGGAATCAAGTTCTTTATTTTCATTCAAAAGATGTCTGCAACAAGATACCAAGAAAGTTGGTTAGTATGTACTTCAAGAATCGTGTTGAGGGACATGAGTGACCTAAACAAAATTTATCCCTCCTGCTTAACAAGAAAAATATTAGTAGACCTTTTTATGGAATATGAGGGTAAAAATCATTGTTACGCTAAACTAAGTCAATATGAGATATTAGGGTTATTTGTTACTCAATATATATTATGAGACCAAGAAACCTAAATATTGCAGTATTCAAGGGTGAAAATTTTATGTCTTTAGTTTAATATAAATATAAAGGAAAAATTTAATTATACATATAATCATTATCACAAAAAAAAAAATTGTTAGATCACATGACATTCTTGTCACTTTGGTGGCAACGACACATTGTTAGATGTTTAACGCTACTTACAATATTAATGTATGATTTAATATTATTACCAACGTTACGAGAATCTACAACCCTATACACAAATGCCAAATAGATTAGAGAAATAAATAAATGAATAAATAAATAAGACTTATTTATAAATTCATCAGTGGGACTTATTCGTAGAAAAATTAAGGCCAAATAGCACTTTTGGTCCTTTTAGTTTGACAGAATTCTCAAGTTAGTCCTTTAAGTTTCAAAAGTTTCAAATAAGTCATTTTAGTTCATAAACTATTTCACCGCTACCCCTGTTGTTAGTCTCTGTTTAACTGATGTTGATGTGTTAAATTGATGACTTGGACAAAAACGATGCGTTTTAAAGGCTCCAAGGTGTCAAAACGATGTGTTTAATGGTCACAAATGATCATTTATAGGGCTAGAAAGGTGGTTCTTGTTGTCGATAGCTGCATTTCTAGCCCTATAATTGATCATTTGTGATCATTAAATGCAACGTTTTGATTACATGGAGCCTTTGAAACACACCATTTTGATCCAAGTCAGCAACTTAACGGCCACATCAGCATAAGTTAAACGGAGATTGACAACAAGGGTAATAGTGAAATAGTTTATCAACTAAAAGGACTTATTTAAAACTTTTGAAACTTAAAAGACTAACTTCGAAATTCTGTCAAACAAAAAGGACTACAAGAGGTATTTGGTCTAAAATTAATAAGTAAGACCTATTGATGAATAAATTTAGCAAGCGTGCTAAATATATCGTCAAGTAATAATATTTATAATAAGTTTGTCTCGATAGGGATTGTTAAATTTCTACTCAACAATATCAATTTTTAATAGGATGTGTGAGTTGGGGGATGTACTCAGCATAACGTTTGCATAGAAGAAGAAATAAAAGTAAATTGTACCAAAAGAAAAAGTAAATAAAATCATGGCAAGGAGAATCATTAGGTTATTATTGACCCCCCTTTATTTTACGACTTGGTTTAGTAAGTGTGTCCCTTTCATACAATTATCTTGATTAAAATTATGTCTTTAAGACATTTTGATCGAAATAGTTAGTTCACGAGGAGCTGACATCTTTTATGAAGAAAGGTTTTCACTTAAGACGCGTCTGGGAACTAACTCTTTTTGCATAATCAAAACTTTGTAGGTTGTCAAGCTTCGTCTATGTAATTATACCAAGGAGTTCACATGCGCCTAAGTGGTCACGATAATGAGAACTCTCTATATTGTCACGGGTAGGGATACATAATTATACTAAATAGTGCATATGTGACAAAATGTCATAATATATAACAATTAACAAACAAAGAACAAAGTAATAAAGTGCTTTAAATTCGTCGATTTGTATGATAACTCGATGGTCAGATTTAGACAAGTGTACCAAATCACTTATCAACTAATAAAGTGTAAGTAGGGTATCGTATCCACAGAGATTGTCATTCCAACTAGGAAATTCATGTTACTTATATGAGAACAATAAAATAAAATAAAGATAAGGGTTTAGTGTAACACTTTAAACCCCGAAAGCAATGATCATGCAATAAATTCAATAATTCAAGAGTTTAGATGTTACTTCTACAATTTTCCAAAACATGCATATCTTGGTTTTCTTATAAAATTTGCAACGGAAGACAATCAACATATATAATATCTCATCACCAAGTAATAATCCTCAAATCAAGAGTAATAAATCTCAACATGCCATGTATCATTCCACATAAATTTCACCACCATGATACAAATATCCTCATCATATAATTAATGTAAAACATCAAAAGGTGTCAAAAGACAAGGTCATGAGACCGACACTCTAACATCAGAGCCTATCTAGACTCTATGCGAAAAATAAAACGAGGAAACATTCATGTTAGCCCTCAAGCATCAAAGATAAGCAATCACCTCAAGCCTGAAAATCACCTACGCCATTCAAAGAAATGACGCGGTGGTCAACCGAACGATCACTGGGGTTAGATAATATTCCACAGTTAAACATAATCAATTAAAACATTCAAGGGTGTCAAATAAGTAAGCATATACATATTCAACATTCCTAAAATATTAAATCCACGTGAATATTATCACACCATCATCATAGCATATCAATTAACATATACAAGTCCACAATTCACATTAACACAACATTCACGAAATCACATTAATGCACGTATTCACCAATTCACATATCCAAGTATGACACATTCACCAACTTTCAAGTGCATGAAATGTTCTTAGACACTTCTACATTCATGTGGTACCAATGGGATTCCGGAGATCATTTTACCGTTATGAATCCACTTAGTAACAAACACCACCAATTACGTTCTTCACCAACTAATGTAATAAACACCACCAATTACATTCTTTACCAAAAGACTCGACATGACTATGAATGCATTGATTTATAAGCAAAGACTCGACAATGCATAATTTACCAAACTACATTATATAATCTACACCATCATATAATATCTTCACCAAACACTACAATTTGCATTATCTAGCATTTACATCCACACAATCAACAAGTCATAATTCAACAATAGTCATCATCACATCATCAAGTTAGAATCACCAAAAGCATTATCATCAAGTATCACCTCAAAGAAACAATAACGTTTCACAATCATATTTTGCATAAGACACGGACAACTAACCACATCATGATATTCATTATATTAAACACCCAACCATCATTGGTTCATTCTTATTCTATCATATTATTATGATTACAAAGCCATTTGAAAGTTATACAATCATAAACCTCATTTTGACCAAGTTCGACTATTTTCACAAAATAGCCTATTTTCAATTTTCCTCAACAAAAGTATGATTCCAAGTTCATACGTAGCATAAAAACATCCCTACATATCATCTAATATCTAGGATAATCAATCATAGCATTTTGGTTTCACAAAGTTCCTTTATTTTCTCAAAAACACAAATGTTCGTCTCATTTTTAACTTGTTTCAAACCAATTTCAATCCTATTGAATGTTTAATCACTCTTAGAAGATAAATTACACTTCATTTGATTAATTTTGGGTGTTGGGAAACCATTTGTATACTTAAAAGTACTCTAAAATATCAAAAATCAGGTTTTCCGGGCACAGAGGGGTTGGCACGGCCGTGCCAACTGGGCACACGGTTGTGCCTTCTAATGTCGAACAAACACGTGCAACCGTGTCACAGGGGCGCACGGTCATGCCACTTTGACAGACAGATTTTGCTGATTTTTCGTTTTGCGTTTTCACACGTAAAATTTTGATTTTCGATCCGTTTTCAATTCCATTTTCACCAAGGCGTCCCAAACACTTAGACTAATCAAACTATACTTAAAAACATGGTTTTACAACTTAAAACAACTTAATTCAAAACACCCCAAAATGACTTATTTTGCAAAAGTGCTTAAAACAACTTTTTACTCAAAAACTCAATTTTCTCCCAAACAACCTCATACCCAAAACTTATGATTCAAAACAGAAAATCCAATCATGCTAATTCACCACAACAACATCATCAATTCACTTGAATTTACCAAAATCAAACTTCTCCATTCTTGACTCATTTTCTCAAACACAGCAACCTAATCACAACAATGTATATAACAATACCTAATGCATGAATTACTAGCACTAACACAAACCAACAACATTCATATCATATAATCATGATTTCACCAACAATTAACAACAACGACATCATTTCTCATCAATTTAAGTCAAAACTTCAAAGTAACCATATCAACTTATAACAACAATGAAAGTTAAACATCAACAAGTTTGCTACCAATTTTAGATACTCAAATTCATCATTCAATCATGAGCACGAAAATTAACATTTAAATTCATCAAAATCATAATTCACATAAAAGCACTTATAACCCATAATTAAAAAAATTTAGATTATGGCTTAATTGATGAATATAACTATCTATTGTACCTCTTTTCTTCACAATCCTAAGAAAACCTTCCCTTTGCTCCCCTCCCCCTTTGACCCTAGCTCTGTTCTTCTTGAATCTCCCTTTGGATCTTCTCATCTCTTTTACTTTCTCTCTATCTCTAGCCTCTCTTTAGTTTATGAGAAATGAAATGAAATTCTAACCAAGTTTCCACTCATGTTAAGCTTATATAGTCAACTCTTAATTGGGCTAGGTTAGATTCCCTCATATTGGGCCTAACACTCTTACCATCTAATTAGAAATGTTACTACTCACTTAACTCAAAAAAACGTCTAATTATTACCACCTCAAGATAATTACCACTAGTTACCTCTAACTTAGTAAAATAACTATTCTCACTAAAATACTATTCCTTCAAAATTTATTAATTTACCATTACTCGCCAAATGATCAAAATACCCTTAGTCATAAAATGACTAAAATACCCTTCTAGGTTAAAATCCACTTAATCCCATATCAAATGCACACATAAGCAAATAACCACATATAAACACATACAAATAAATAAATAAAATAATCCTAGCTAAAAACGGGTTGTTACATTTAGATTTTTTCAATTTAATTTGTTTGCAACAGAGCAAAGTTTACCTGTTTTGATTGCAGAATGTTAGCGGCGGTTAGGATTCTTCAAATCCCCTCTATTTATTTGTTGGGATTATGTAACAGTCAAGTCTTATTCAACTTTTAACGTTTCCTATTCAAGTGATGAGTTCATGGGGTTTTACTACTTCTTAGTTGTCGAGTTACACCTGCTGATCACACGGATAAGTACATGTGAGGTCTTACTCTCTCAGAGATATGGGTTTATTCCCCTCCAATTGTCAGTTGCAACCATTACCTCGGAGTTCCCATGAGTTTCAGTGTTTAGGGTTGTCAGTCCCATAGAGAGATACACTAATGCTTGAAGGTTTGAGTGTAGGTTCTTACTTTTTCAGATGTATTTGAAACAATAACGGATTGCAGGGTTCCTAAATTCAAAGTATCATAATGGTTCCGTCACCTATTGAAACTTAGAAGCACATAGCACACTCTCCCTCTCGGTAGTTCTACAAACGGGTAACCCTATCAGCATCTACCTTACCAAGGTTAGAGGAGAATGAAGTTAATGAGCTGATTTAAGTTGTGAAATGACATGTTTCCCTAAGTACAGTTATTATGTATGTCACCTTTCTATGTACCGTTATTTCAGGGGGATTCGTGTTTCCCTAATTACTAATTTGTTACTTCTTGATAAAGACTGGTATATATCACATACCTAAGTGCTTATGTAGTATGTATTGGGGCGCAAATGCCATGTTCGGGGTGCATGTGAGATAATATTTTTATGCTCCAGGCGCGTAGGTCATGCTCGGGGCGCATGAGTGTGATGTCCCGTACAGAAATGCATATTTCTTCGTCCTTTTAAGTGTTTGCTTCCATATAAGATGCCTTGGGACCCGGGAACATAATTTCTCCCTCTGTAATGTCTTTTAAGGCCTCTTGAATCTTCATTCTTGATCTTCCCAAAGTGTTCACAATTCTTCACATTTCTTGCTTTGATGATTTACATGATGATTTCTTTGTGAATTACATCAAAACACCTTAAAATAGCTATGTTTCGGGAAAAATATAATTGCATGACTCAAATATAGAAAACATTATAAATGTCCCAAAATCATAAGCAGTTCTTCTAATACTCCTTTATTCTGGATGAAAAGCCTACTGAAAATGATTGAAAAACATACTAATTATCCTTGAGGGATCTGAGAGTGTGCTCCTCCTTAAGGTCTCATGTTCAATTATCCTTGATGACAATTGGGGTGGGTTAATTTAGCTTCTTAAAAAAAAACTTTTAGGCATTGTTTTCATTAAAAAATTGTATTCAATAAATATAGAACGAATAATAACTAGGGAAAATTGGAAAAGTCGGGATTAAAATTCATTTGAAATTAGATCATCTCATGAACATCCGTAGGCACACAAAGAGCATTGAGAACAAGTTATTATATGAATGAAAAAAATGAATATAGTAATTGTGTTCAGATAGACCAATGTATTAAATTGAAGTTACAAAGAAGATCCTCTACTTAACCCAAACAAAAAAAATTAGCGAGACATAGAAAGAAGAATAAATAACTTGGAAATTAAAATCCCATTATGGTGTTCGTCCCCTATTTTGCCTCATCTTGTTGTTCACCCAAAATTGTAACTTTGTGTTTCTTCTATTCTCACTTCTAATGAATTAATAATTATGTTGCTTATACGTCTTGTATTTATAGGCATATGTAACATAATTTCTACGAAACTTAATATCACATTTGGGTCAACTAGTAAATCCCAATAATCTAATATTTAAATTATTTCTATCTGCACTCCATGACTTCGTCCACGTATTGCGCGATGCACAATTCTTCATTGTTGTGTGATGCACACATCATACTATGCGACTGTTTACAAGCAGGATCAAACCAGAAATCCTAGAACATGTTGTGCAATCTTTTTCCAAATAATGTATGGATGTTCATCATATTCATAGTTTGCTTAATGAATAAGATGAAGAAAAATATTTTTTTTATATAAAGATAAATGTCTTTCGAGAGAAATCAGTGATGTAAAACAAGTAGAAACTTAAAGTTGTAGAAGGCAAAGAAACTCAAAGAAAAGTGAATTTCATTGCTTTGAAATATAGATGGTTCACAAGATCATTACATACATTCTAACACTCATTTTTCTCTGACGTTGGGTACTTTGAGTTTGAAGAACTTTTGATAAATGATTTGTGATCCGTTTTTCTTATGAAAAACTACTATTTATACATAAGAGAAAATAACTGTGAAGAATAACGGCTAGAAACTGAACGACTTTGACAACTTCCATGTGTTTTCCACGTGTCTAAGCTTTCAAACTTGCCTCTTCGGAAAAGATTCAAAACCTACATCTAAGGCTTCACCATTTGTCGAAGACTATATCTAAGGCTTCTCCATGTGCCGAAGACTAGATCTAAGGCTTCTCTATTTGTCGAATTCTACATATAAGGCTTCTCCAATTGTCGAAACATATCTTCTCTTTAGACATAGAAAATCTTGTAGCCTCGCCTCGTATTTCCTTTTCTTTGTCGAAACAACCCTTTTAAAAATACACGCTAACAACGACACATTTGAGGTAGTAGAAAAATACTCTTGAATTTCATTCAATGGCATGACACATGGCTTGTAGCATGCATCAAACATGTACCAGTAGTTGATCCTTATGCTTTTCTTCATTAATTGTCTCATTTATTCTCACCAAAATGTCTGTATTGACTATACCTCAAGAAATTGACAACTCTAATGCATCTAACCTGTAATCTAGGTCCAGATGATGAAAGTGGTAAGGTAGATGTTAGCCCCAAATTGGTTAAAAGAACAAAGCACTTAAGTTTTGATGATAACAAGGATTCTATGAAGCATGTTTAAGAATAATTTGGATTCTCTAAGTATAAGAGAAGTTTTTTCTCTGAACCAACTCAAAGCTCTGGACATAAATCAAAGCTCTGCACTTCGTTCAAGACTCTGGATCTTTATGAGCTTTATGTCATAGATAATGACAAATATTTTATCAAGATTAAGGTAAATTCTTTTAAGTGAACATTGTAGTTATAACCTTTTGATTGAGTTCCTCTATATGAACATTGACTCGAGAATTCCTTAATGATGCATGTAACAACTCTTTGCTATGATAGAAAAGTTTATTCCGACTTAGGCAAGGAAGTTAAAATCATTAAGAACGTCATTGATGGAAATGAATGATTGATACACTGACTATTTTGATTCAAGAATAGATCTGCATTAAAGCATGCATTTAAGGACAAGTGATTCTTCAGCAACAGTCATCAAACTAAGCTCCATTTAAATGACCTAGTTTGTATGAAGAAGGTTATTGACTGTGATTACATATGTGCAAACTCACATACATATACACATAGTCTAACGTGTACATATACTATTGTAATCTTATACATACATTTTTATAGCATATATCTTGTATAGAAATAGTCAAGAAAAATTGTAATAGATACACTTTTAGGTGTATTGTGTTTCATATATGTTTACTACTCTTATAGTTTGTGAAAACACAATCTTTTGTAATCACCAAGTGTTTTTGTACATTCTATGGACTGAGATTAGAAAGTCCTCCAAGTTGAGGCACATAAATTTAGGAATAGGTTGTCTTAGTGATGTCGTAGGTTTTGTGGTCATTTGTAGCGAGTGGTAGGTTTTGTGTGGGTTTAGAAACTGGGATTGACACAGATGGTTTAGACTCTGTAACTTGGACAGACTTCGTAACCACTGTCTCAATAACAGGTTCTGGAATGGTCATTTGTTGAGTGCAAGTGTGTGTTTGAGTTTGAGTTTGAGTTGGTTCAGTATTGGTTTGAAGAGTGGATTTGGGTGGTTGTTGGTTGACTAAATCAATCTTTTTAGGGACTGATTTAGTGGCTTTTTGTGGAGTTTCTGATGAGTTCACCACCCAAGTGTCTCTCTAAAGAGAACAGGTTTGAGGGTGAGTCACAGTGAGGTAAGTCAATGGTGTTTGGCTCTTCAGGATCTTCAGAACCTTCAGCAGCAGCTGCTGAAGACTGTCCTTCCTGAAGGGGTGTTTGTTGGGTAGTTTGTGATGGTTTGAGGTTGTTTGCTGGGATCATGTTGAGGGGTGTAATGACAGGGGGTTGGAGAGGGTGATCAGCTGGAAGTTTGTTGCATATGTCAACTCTCCTTTGAGACATTTCCCCTATACTCTGAAGTACAGTTGGGTACTTTGGCTCAAAAGGCTTAG
>Ga0315915_1004461_pt1 | contig 17667 bp, 8 predicted proteins | sample MpolbnodulesMG_FD_207738 | JGI IMG/M metagenome (GOLD analysis project Ga0315915, IMG submission 207738) | Medicago polymorpha root nodule microbial communities from Los Angeles, California, United States - branched nodules | ecosystem: Host-associated > Plants > Roots > Nodule | place: USA...
CCAAAGACGGCGCCATTGATCGTACTTGATCAGAAAGTGACTGCCGGTGCTCTTTAATGCAGCGGTTGTTGATGGCAGAAATGTGTCAGTTTGAGTACTAGAACGACGGGGGGTTGTGTACCTGCAGACACTCCAACGCTTAAGTCAGTAGAGGTTAGAAATAAGAGTTAAGAAGTGAGAGAGATTCTACCTTGGGGATCACGAGGAGTCCCCTTTATATAGAGGTGGGTGTTTGTAGAGCCGTTGTAATGACACACGTGTGCCCTGCGGTTACGAAATCGTGGGAAGTGTAACCACCGGGGAGAGATTCAGGGGAATGTGAGTAAGGAGACATTACAGTCTGTTTGAAGTAGTCTCAATTGCTATGTCCACCCCCCTCGTGGGGAAGGGGTGTGTTGTGAGTAAACTGCCAAATGCGGTATTGGGCTTGATTTGTTATTGGGCCTAAGAAATTGGGTCTAGGTCTCTGACCGGTCCAGAACATTAACTAAGCGTACTTATGACACATTGAGCACATCAGGAAAAATGGCTTTGGCTTCACACTTTTACCAATATGTCACAGGTTTAATTCCCTGGCCCACGGAGAGTTGAACCAGTGACACATCGATTGTTAAAACACTATCAACCGCTAGGCCAAGTTAGAACACAAGCAAAACATACAACATATATTATATATAATGGATTATTTAAGTCTAGTATACAAAAAAAAAAAACATTGGGGTTGTAATATGGTGTGGCAACAGCCACACCATGCCTTATGGTGGATCCGCCCCTGCATAAGTGCCATAATTATCACCACAAGCACCACAGGAGTTTTGTAGCACAAGGTTGGTCATATCATCTATACCTCTTGGTCATCTCTATACATATGATTCATGAGAGCAGTGTCAAAGTAACTAATAAACTCATAATAAATTACCACCACTATGTAGATTCATTCTCCATGAAACAATGTAAAAGTAATTAATGAACTCATATAATAATCATAGCTTCATCAAAGTGAACACGTGTCACACTATTGTTTAAAGATAACAAATAACCATGCTAAAAATCTCAAAGGCAAAGCTCGTCAATCATAGAAATGTACATCTAATTGTGAAATAGGAATATTATTAGAGTTTTGAGTTCAATAACACAAAATAGATAAAATTCAATCCCAATTTCTCATTAATATTAATGCTATAAAACATTAAGATCACAAAACACAAATTGAAACAGATTTCTAGGGAGAGACTCACGCACATCTGATGCCTTATGAATCAGTTCCCCTATATCAACTCTGACCTGAATCAATTGATATTATCATCAATCAAGCTAAAGAAGCAGAAACAATACAAAATAAGCTTGACATTAAACAACTTCAACACTTCACAATACATTGGAAGCACCATGTTTATGAAATTGTCTAAAGTGATGACGTTGGAAACAACTTCAACACTTCACAATACATTGGAAACAACTTCAACACTTCCCCTATCCATCATGGGAATTAAAACCTCTACTAAATACCAATATACAATCAGTTATATAAGCATACATAACGAACTTGTCTAAAGTGATGACGTTGACATTAGAATAGAACAAAAAGGAATTTGAAAAACCCACTTCTGAATTAACAAAATCCACTTTAAAATTGCAGCCTAAAAGAATTTAGAAATGAAATTGAAGCATAGAGAATAAATTAAATGTAGAGTGCAGAAAGAAACCTCCAAAACCCTATCCAACACAGAAACCACAACCAACACATGTTATATATTACGATTTTATCCATTTCCACGATAATGTCTTTATTTCTTCTATCCATGCATCTGACGATCCATTTATGTTCTTTAAGATCTTATCGTTACAAACTTTCCATAGAATTCATATACACGCAAACCAATTACACTGAGACGAGCCTACCAAAATCTGTCGCTGCCGATAAGATCTGCAAATTGATTTAAGCTATCCAGGGCGTAATTATGCATAACAGCAGATACTTTCAGCCAACATAAAATATTTTGCCACATCCCCACACTAGTGGAACATTCAAAGAATAAATGTTTCACATTTTCAACCACACAGCCATTTCCACACTCTATTTGTGACTCTTTAGCACGCCTCTCTTGAATAAATTATGCTTTGAAGAAATCGTATTTTGTATCTATTAGAACCGCAACCTTCAGCGGTACCAATCCATTACAAGCAATTGCAAACCTCCTGTGATCTTCAGCCACCACTCCCTCCATTGTTGAATCATAAGCTTCCTTTACCGAATATGCATTTCTAGACCACACCCATCTATCCACCCCTTCAAATCTCCGAATTAATCCTTGAATCTTACTCTTCAACTCCTTCCACATCCATTTTCTCTTGAGTTAAATCTTTTTTTCATCTAAATTTCCAATTCCATTCATGCCCTAATACATTGTACAATGTCCATACCAAAAATATCTTTCTCTTCGGATAGATCAAATAATCAAGGATACCGACTTCTAAGGGGAACACCCTCCATCCAACGATCGTCCCAAAAAAATATTTCTTCGCCATTCTCTATTTCTCTATTTAATTTTGCAGACAACCAATTCAATCTAAATCTCCACACTCCCTTTACAATATTTTGAATGTCTTTCCACCACGTTGAATCCTTTCTCCCCTCCCTTTTGATTCTACCTTTTGCCTCCCCATATTCTACCTTTTGAATTTATTTTTAGCTTAATTTGCACCTTTGACACCCAAGTTTTATATTTATGCGATTTTGGCTCTCTTAGTTTTTTTTTAGCAATTTTAATCCTTAAGTTTCTCGATTGTGCAATTTTATGGTCCCTATCACATTTTCTCCCAATTTTCACCAATGTTGCTATTTATAATGATGTGGCATATCCAAGTGCTCGCCCTGCGTAGATATTACCAATAACAACAACAATCAAGTCTTATCACACTAATTGGGGTCGATTTTATAGATCAAATTACACCACAATGTTCCATCAATAGGCCATATTTGGATCCAACTCGTTAACCTCTACTTCTTTTCAAATAACTCTTATAGTTTTTCTAAGTCTTCTGCGTAGCTATTGCCAATTTTAAGAATTAAAAAGCTAAAAAACGGAAAAAGGAAAGGCATGTGATTGCAAACTTTATCACAAATACTCCCTCTGTTTCTATATATAATCAAAAGTTGGGTCAACAAAGCTAAGGTATTTGATTTAAAATTTGGACCAGATACATTAGTGTTTTCTTTTTCTTTTTGACTAAAGATACATTAGTTTTGTCAATCCAATTTTTGCTTATGTATAAGACCAGAGTGAGTAGATGCAACAAGCAAATCAGTTCCACCAAAATTGATTCTAAATCGAGATAAAAGGCATAAAATAAATCGTATAGAATATATTAAGGGAAGAACACAAAAAACACAGTTCCTAAAAGCGACTATTGATGAACATGAGTTACGACAAACCCATGATTAGAAAACCATCATTCGTCCTAGTGAGTTTAGCTCAGTTGATAGGAATAATGCATAATATATGCAAGGTTTAGGATTCAAACCCTGACCACTACAAAACAAAATCCTTCAAATATGATTTTATAACAGGCGAACATAAAATTTTCAGAAGTGATTTTATGTTGAAGTTGTTATTAGAAACAATGATTATGTGCTTGTAACACCTTAAAATTAATGTGCATGTAAAACATTTTTTTTAATGTTTTTTTTAATTTTATAATTCGTAATATCCCTCATGCAAACACTTGGGAGACCAAACACATAATAAATAGCCACATCGGCTAAAATTGGGCGAAAATGTGTGATGGACCATGAAATTGCACAATCAAAAGACTTGGGGGGTTAAAATCGCTTAAAAAACTAGGGATCGAAATTGCTTATACAAAATTAAAAGGCAAAAAGTGCAAGGAAAAAAAAAAGGAGAGAAACAAGCTTAACAAAAAACAGAAACAAACATTTTGTCAAAAAAATTGAAACAAACATGTCAATCATTAGTACACTTTTATATCGATTAATTCCCAGATAACATAAGCCTACATGAACTGTTTTTCACATGATTCATAAGTTCCAAAACAGCAGCATTACTAACTAGCTAGCACTGCATAATTTCTCACGAATTAACTATAATTGTAAGGTGAGGAAAAAGTCTTATGAAATACTAGGCTCCTTGCAACATAACCATACCTGAAAAGAGCATAAAAGAATCAATATAGCCTAAAACAAGACAAAGAAAAGCATATATGATAACACATATTTTGATGCAAAAGATACAAATGTCACAACAGATTTTATAACAGATTAAGAAAGTGATTTTTGTTCCGAGTCAGGAAAATAAGAACACAACTTCATCTGTGATCACTAAAAAATACTAACAGTAAACATAACTCAGGATATATAATCAAAAACAATAGTTACCTTAGCATGAACTGATGTCATTCCTGCCACTATGATCACTTTCATATAAAGCCATAGTCACAATCTTCATAATCAGAATCATAATCATAATCATAATCGTTGTTGCAATAAACATACTCATAACCATAATCATAATCATAATCATAATTATCATCATCATAATAATAAGCATCATCATAATCATCACAGTAATTGTTACCGTCATTGTTGTTATATTCATACACATAAGCAACACCTCCATTACCACTGTTGTAGACATCATAATCACTCACATAATCATCATTGTCCTCATCATCATCTTCCTCGACATCATAATCATCATTGTCATCATCATCGGTGTCATACTCATACACGTAATCAACAACTTCATCACCACCATTGTCGACATCATAGTCATACTCATAATCTTCGCTATCATTGTCGTTATCATAATCATCATCATACTCAAAATCAACACCACTATCATTGCCACAATAATCACCAACATGAGGACCATCAGAAACATTGTTGCAGAAACTGTAATCATCATATTCAAAACCATTGTCATTGTCACTGCATACACTGTTCCAGCTTCCATACCCTTGTTCATACCCCCCTTCATATGAATCATATCCATCGTAGTCATCCCACCAAGAGCATGACATTGTTGCAATTGACTTAGTTTTATGCAATAGTAATGCAAAGGAGTGAGTGATACTTATAATGAGAGAAGTGATAAAAAAATGTTTTAGACATTCAATAATTTAAAGATTATTCTTAAGAAAGCATAAGATATAGTATTTGTCAGCCTTAAAATGAAAATCACAAATTTTTTTTCAAAACAATTATTAATCAAAAGGATTTTTATGAGAAGCTATGCTAAAAACAGCTTTCCATTTGAAGCAATATCAACGAATACAACATGTAGCATACAATAACTATGTCAAGTACGTGTTTACCTACAAAAATGTCGCAATAGAACTGATCAAGTGGATTATATGACTAAGTACAAGTCCTTAAATATTTTTTTGAAAGAAGTCCTTAAAATTAAAGAGCAGATATCATAATTCCTAAACTTTATTTAGTAAAGTAACTTAACAATATACATCCTACATTTCCACATCAAAGAAGTAAAATTTTATAAATCAAAGTGATCCATAGAGTTTATTGAAATCCAGGAAAACACAAAAAAGAGTATACCTGCCAAATGACGAATAAAGCACAACACTAGAATTGAAACCAGGCAAGGGAAACCTCGATACTTTCTCAACTTATTATTCTTCAATATATAGGCTTTAGTTTGACCATGTTTTTTAAAAGAAAAAACAATCGGAAAATTTATTTTAAAACTTATTTTTATTTTTATATTTGAAAACGTTAATAATTTACTGAAGAAGATTAGAAGAGAACATATTTGTAAAGTTTTTTTTTTCATTTATTTGTTTTTTTAATTGATGGTATTTGTATCGATAATGAGCACCATTATTTGACCCACTTCCTTCCAGCATAGGAAGTGATGCATTAATCGATGGAAAATTGTATCGGTAATGAACACAATAAATGGTATTTAATTGTAAACGCTAACACTTTCCTTTTGTTTTTTGAAGGAAACTATTCCCTTTCTTATTCAACAAAAAAAAAAAAACTTTTTCCTTTCCTCATACATGAATAAACGGTGTAAATAAATACACATGGCTTTGGATGGCCGAGGTATGCAATATTTTAAGGTTAAATTAAACATAGATGAGTTTGTCTATCATATGCAATATTGCAAGGGTTAAGACTTTAAAAATAATATTTTGTTGGAAGAAGTGTGAAAATATGAGGTTGAAAACCTGAACATCAAATCTTATATTAGGCAGAACTAGTGTTATGTGAATTAAAAAAGTGGAAGTCTCAAGTTGGATAGAATATACAGGCTAACAAATTAGCCCCCAAAAATTACTGGCTAACAAATTGCCCCTTCAAAAATGTCATTTTTGACTAGAAAAAATATGAAGAAGAAAATTGACATTTTTGAAAATACTCCATGTATTCTTTGGAGAATGACGTCATGGTAATCATTACTTTCAAAAATGGTCTTTTCAATTTCCCCTTTACTGTACTCTCAAGATTTAGTGGGCCACCAGTTTGCAGTTGAAAAGTTAGTGGGGTCTTTCCATTACCCTAGGGCACCAAGTGTCACTTGTTAACCCTTCATCTTCCTCTCTTTCGTGCTTCCCCATTCCTCATCATTATAGCACATCCTTTCTGAAGATTTTGTGGATTTATTTCCCTTGAAATTTTCAACTTCCCACTAACTCAAGAAACTATCATCTCTTTTAAAACATGCGGCGGTTACTGAATATGGAAAATGAAGGGTTTGTCTCATCAACCACCTTCATCATTTATAAAAAAAAACTCATTTCTATGTTCCTTTCGTGAACCATTCCATTTATGTCTTCCATCTCTCAAAACTCTCGCTCATCTTCCTCCTATAAAAGAGAGAAAAAATTCTGAAAAATGGACGCACTTGTTGAAAAGTAGTTGCCTCTTGAGTCCAAGACCTCTTTAGGTTTAAAGCAACATAAGTTCGTCACCGAAAGCTCCCAAAATTATTAGGCAATTTGGAATCCTCCAATATTTAATTGGGTTAAGTGCAACACAGATGGTTCTCCAAACAATAATACTTTCGCTTGTGGAGGTATATTCAGGAACAACCAAGCCAATTTTCTTATATGATTCGCTGAAAACACAAGCTTGGGGAGTGCCTATCATGTTGAGCTATCTGGAGCAATGAGAGCAATTTAATTAGCTTCACAACATCAATGGAACAATCTTAGCTTCAGAAATCATTATCTCATTCCTTAGAAGCTAAGGAACATGTGGGAGAACTGTCTACACATCATCTCAAGTATGAACTTCTTGGTTACTCATGTCTATTGATAAGTGCCAGAAAGTTGTATTTTAAATGAATAATTAAGGCACTTTTGTTACTTGTTTTGCAAGTTATTTAGGGAAAAGTCGAGAGATAAGTGATTATAGCCCTTTTACGCTTTATCTATCTTACTTTACCCAATTTGTGCAGGAATTAAACTCAAGACACTGAGCAAAGAAGAAAAACAAAGAAAAAAAGTACAAAGGCTTACTCGCCATGGCGAGTGATTAGTGAAGAAAGGCGAGTCAGAGGCGAGCTTAGGCAGTGAGCACCATAAGTTTACTCGCCTCCAACTCGCAATAGTGAGTGAAAGGCGAACAAACTCACAATGGCGAGTAGAAAGGCGAGCAATTCCAGAGAGCACCAGAGATCACACGCCTCCAACTCGCAATGGCGAACTGAAGGCGAGCTAAGAAGTCAAGTACTCGCCATGGCGAGCAAATTGTACTCGTGAGGCGCGTTAGGGCGGCCTAAACTCCCTAGAGCTGACGATGCACAAACCCATTGGTGAAGAAACATCAACTCGCCATGGCGAATGGAGTTACTCACGAGGCGAGTTAATGCAGATCACACTTCCTATAAAAGCCCATTTGATCAATTCTTTTAGGGATCTTAGAATCTCATAGAATATTTGGTAATAGCTTTAGAGAGAGAGAGATAAGGCTTGTTCTTCATAGAGTGAGAGTGATAGAAGGTGGATTCTTCCTCAATTGTTGAGAAATCACAAAGTTGTAATGAATCTTTCCATTTCAATTCATTCTTGCAAAGCTTCCATGACAATGAGTAGCTAAATCTCCATTGTTTGGATTATAGGTACTTGATCTTAGCTAAACATGTAATCTTTTGATCTTTAAATATATGATTCTAGCATTTGATTTGATATTGAGATTATTCTTGCATTTTATTGTTTATGTTTGATTTAATTGTGGTTGAAAAATACTTTTGAATCTAGGTTTAGAATAATACTCTATCCAAACATAAATTCTAGACATGAAATTGATGTTTAGATAATCATTCTTTGTATCCAAACTTAATGCTTTCTTATAATTTAATAGATTGAGAAATCGTCGATTAAACGATAAGAACGACTCTTGAATCATTTAATAGTTTGAGACATCGACGATTAAACGATACAATTGAAGTCACAATATTATTTGGACATGAATGATATTGACGAGGGATACGTGATAATACCAAAGAAAAGCTAGAATCCATGTATGATCTTTAGGTTATGTGTGATGCTTGATCAAGGAACTCTAATCCTAACAAGTTTCATGCCTTATTAATCTCGACTTTTAATCTTACAACATAGTTAATTTGATTCTAAGCAAACAAACAAACTACTCTTTTAAACTTAAAATGATATTAGGTGTTGAACGGTCCGTGATATCACACTAGTCCCTGAGGAGACGATACATATAATACTTACTTTTGATCTCGTAAAAATACTACATCATCTATAGAGAGAGTAATTGTTGTGCTGACTCTCTTACTAATATAGGTCTTTATCTGAATCATCTCACTTTGTGGTCTGAGATTCCCAATTGTTTTAGAGCCAACTTTGTTAGAGATAGGTTAGGGATGCCTAATTATAGATTTATCAATCCCTGAGGAGGTTTTGGTTTGGTCCCGCTCCTCTTTTGTGTTCCACCTTTTTCTTTTGTTAATATAATTTGGGGAGTCTTAGCATCCTGCTAGGCTTCCTTCTTGCTTAACAAAATATATGTTCTTTTTTTCATGGGTTAAATATGTTTTTAGTCTCTATAAATATATCAACTTTTCGTTTTAGTCCCTCTAAAGCATTTCTTCGACTTTTAGTCCTTATAAAATTAACAATCACTACTTTTGGTCCCTATTTTTAAGTTAATTTTTGCATTATTTAATAAAATTGTGCAAAAATGTGTAGGATATTGTAAAAAAAAATTAGAATTTTTTAACAAAACACAAATTAAATATGAATTTTTAACCGTAAAAAATATAAAATTCACATTAAATTCATGTTTTGATAAAAAAAATTCTAATTTTTTTTGGGAGAGATTCTTGTAATCTTATGGTTTTTTCTAAAAAAGATTATTCAATAATATGAATTCTACATGAGTTTACTTGAAAGGAGGGACCAAAAGTGAAGATGGAAAATTGTTTATTGACTAAAAGTTGAAGAAATTTTTTAGAGGGACTAAAACGAAAAGCTGACATATTTATATGGACTAAAAACATATTTAACCATTTTTTCTTTTATATATTCTTTTTTCACTTTTCCACGGATGATCAACAAAACCATTTCATGGGGATTTCTATCATGTGATTTTCTTTGTACACTGGACTTCAATATCCACAATATTAGAATTTTCGCCAAATTCTTAAGTTAAAATGAATTTATTGATATAGTCATATAGATATGTTCTTTGAGAATATAGACGTTGGCATCGTTGTAGTTGTACTTTTGTAGTTCTATTACAGGTTTCTTACACTGATCTTCTGGTTCGCCATAGCCGATTCTCAATATTGCGACCAGAGGTGCAAGTCAATCATAGGTTCCAATGCTATTACATGATGTCATTCATTAATATAGTAAAGGATATGATAGAAGAAAACAAACATTAGTGTTCCATTGATACCCTAAAACAACCTTAGACACTTTTTTTCTTCTCCCTGTAGAACAACCTATCAATTTTAAAAACTAAAACAGCCTATTATATTAATTTAATAAAGAATTTTTTATTTAAAACGTTTGAAAAAGGTTCAACAAACATTAAGTAATTTTACTAAAATACAATGATAGACTTTAAATATCCTGCAACTTACACTTTCGTTTTAGGCCTCCAAGTGTGTTTGGCTGGCCTTCTGTTAAGCTGATACACTAGAAACTAAAAGTGACAAATTTTTAGAACAAATATTATGTTGTTAATGTGACAATTACTACCTCAGAGAGTAACTACTAAGATCTTATGACCTTGTTTGGGAGTTTGAAGGGAAGGGAAGAACATTTAGAGGTGGGAAAATATATGAAAAGTATATAGCATGTGCAAGTCACGGTTGGACTACTAAATCAAAGAAGAATGAAGTAAGTGTTTCTAACTAAGATTTTCTTTTCCCAGCCTAACAGCTTCTTTCGTGTCATCCAAGTTTCTCATTTTGTCCATGTCTGAATTATATAATCCGAACTATTTATTCAATATTTCAAATTATATAATCCAAACAGCCTAAAAATTTTGATTACACCTAAAAACCACCTTGATGCATGTAACTCTTTTATCAAACAGTTCAGACAATATAATCCAAAAAAGAAATGAAAGATACATAAACACCTGGGAGGACTATACCAAAGCCCAAGTCAGAATACTCAAGGTTATTCAACTTCTGCCTCATTAAAAACCTTGTCTCAGAAAAACCCAGTGGATAAAACCTAAGTAAGGGAAAAAGAGTGCAGAGCAATCCAACAAATCACAAGGAAAAGAGAACCCTAGAGTGATCAACATCAACAAAATCTAAATTCAACATGTCCTAATTTTGTCCTATTTAAAGAATCTAGAATACAGGGTCGATAAAAGCTCCCAAAGTGAAAGCTTTATAAGTGCAAACAATATTGTCTAATAGCCAACAGGGACACTTAAAGCCACCTCTTGTTCATTGATACTCACCAAAACAGCTTCAGAGGATGCCAATTGATTCTTGAGAACTTCCACATGTTCACTAAGAACTTCCATTTGTTCACTTAAAATGCCTATCTTCAAGCGCAACACTTCAACTTCTTTGGTAACATGTTCCTTGGAATCCAATAGTTTTTTAAACACATCTTGAGAGACTTGTATATCAGGACACAAAGTGCGCCTTTCGACACCATCCAACCAATCCTTATCAAAACCAAACCTTCGTGCATCTTGTAATAACTCCTCAAATTCAGATTGGAATGACCCCAATACTTCCAACACACTATGAATTTTGAGGAATTTCAATAGTTCAGCTAGTAAGTTGTAGGCACAACCTTTGTATCTATTACTAAGTGAAGTGTCTTTTAAACGGAGAGAAGGATGCTTAACAAAGAAATCATTCAGTAAATAAAAATTCCCGTAATCCAAATGATTCTTGGAGACCAGTTGCTCAAGCTCACTTTTGACTAGCAAAGAACTTAAATCTTCTACTTTTTGACAAGGGTCCTCTGAAATTATATGAAAGAATAATTAAGCCTATTTGAATACAACAAAGTTAATTAAAAATAAAAACCAAACAATGAAATACCTTTACAAGGCACCGGATGAAATTGATATACAACAATATCAGATGTGATACTAGGAGAGGGTCTAGATTTGGAAACTGTTATATCATCATCCTTAGGAAACTGTTCCTCAATATTTGAGCTTACTTTCTTGAAAGAATCATGATTTAGAGAACCTAAACAACATGTGGAAAAGAAAAGAGTTAAAAATCAAAATGGTGATGAATTTTGAAGTAACATAAGAATAGAAAAAAAATATATTCAAAGCATTTTCACCTTGGTCATTGGTCTCTGCAGTGGAAATGGAAAAAGAAGTCATGTCTATTTGGCTATCACCATCTTCCTACACAGATTCAAATCAATAAATGATATTATTATATCTTAAGTCTTAATATGTATAGGATCAACATTACTATATTTAGTTGTGTATATTTAAGTCAGGGAGAGTCTAGTTTTTTAAAAATAAAATTGGAAAAGGAGGAGATTTGAACCTTGTCCCTTAAAGTTACAAGGTCAAACTCTTGCCGCTGAGCTCACAACTCACACACAAAAGAGCTTAATTTGACCACAAAATAAATAAAAAGTAGAAAACAAAATAATTTCAGAGCAACAATTTGCCTTAACTTTAGATACTTAGGAATCCAAAGGCATGGAAAATAATGAATAAAACACATGACAATACTACTTGTTTGAAAAGTTGGTTACAAACGATAAACTCACCAGTGAAGATGTTTTACGCTCGGAAGTAACTAACTGGCCTGATGATGAACCTGCTACATCTAAATGAGTTGACGATGTTATTGTGTTGGCATTAGTTGATGCAGTTCCTTCTTCAACATTTATCTGGATACCCTGCTTAAATATAAAATTATGTTTAAGATTATAGTATAATTCAATTAACGTGTCAGAAAGAATACAATCAAAATAGGGGGAAATGGAAATACCTTTAGTTTAGGAACAACTTCTTGTGTAACTGCCTTATTCTTCGTTTCTGTAATGGTGGGCACAGTTGCTGCAGCTGTTATTTCTGATGTAGAACCTTCCTGCTAAATGCATAGCATAAAAATGTAAATTAGTTGTATTATATTTTCTTGTAGGTTAAGTAAATTATATTTTCTTTAAAATTTCTTTTCAGATTCATGTTTTTTTTTGTCTTAAAATCTCATGTATGAATGATGGAAATGTGGTTCCCCTGTACTATGCGGCTTGCGCTAGGCACATGATCAGGGGCTCAAGGCACACAGTAATATAGATCTGTTGCGCTAGGCGCATAGGGCCTTGCCCTAGGCGAATGGGCCAGCTGGCAGGTTTGCACTAGGTGCATCAGTGGAAGCAGTTTTTCAACATCTTTTAAAATCACAACACTTTTATATGCACAATGAGATGGTACTATATTACATTATCTTCCTGAGAAGGTTTGATGGTAGTATCAGTTTCTCCAAGTGGATGTTGTTGGTTCATCAAACACTGTTGATCCATTAATTGTTCTTTCCTTAACTCCTGTAATAATTAAGAGGGATTTGATGGTAGTAACATTTGGTGTTTTTTTCGTTTTTCTCTGCATAAAAAGTAGCATATTTGAATCAATAGATTAGTGTTGACCTGTGGAGAAGTCAACTGGTGTTCCGATGCTTCTTGAATCTCACTCCCAGCAGTAAAATCTTTAGTTGTTTCTGCACTTGGATTTTCATCACCAGCATTGTCGCCTTTGATTAACGTCATCAGATAGTAACACATAAGTATAATAAAAAATGAAACTGTTGCCTAGATGTACAGTTGTTTATCTGTCTATGTCGAATAATTAAAACTTTACCACTTCTGTTAAGCTTCTATTAATAAGTATTTACTATTTAGGTAACTCCACGAGCTCTCACATATTAGAAATGATTTTTTAAGAACCATTCTAGTTTAAATGCTTCAATTGTTTATATTCTTTAATCAACTACTTTATTTTTAAATATTAAAGAGTAAAGACATAGAAATGTGTACATTAAAGATAAAATAAATATCTTTACAACAGAAATATGTATATTTCAAAAGCAATTCCAACAGAAATATGTATATTTCAAAAGCAATTAAAATCACATATATTTTTTGAAATCTTTGAGAAAGGATATATATTCATATAGAAAGTGACAGATACATGTCGTTATATTCTAATGGACTTTGTAGCGATATGCATTTGTAAAACACACACACATTCATAAACTATGAGAATAAATTTGTTATGAAAAATATTTGGTAAAGTGTGTACCTCCGTAGGGGTTGAATGGTGCTGAAGTTAGAGAGAGTTTTTGACAACCAAGTACAAACCGATATTTAACTGTTTGAAAATGAACTCCCTGGGCATGACAGAGGCTTGGTAGGTTGACAAATGCTATACTTTTCAGATTTGGAATCTCAACATCAGTTTTGGATATTTCTTCAACCTCATCTTTTTTATCACTTTTGAATATTTCCTCGAGCTCATTTGCTTCTCTTATCAACATTAGCTTTAACTTAGGAAACTCTTTACAAATGGAGACTGGAAAGACATATTTCAACTTGTCACATTTCTCTATAGTAAGTTCTTCTAGCTTTGGGAAGCATGTGTTTGAAGACTGAAAACTTTTACTTTCCAAATCGTCTTCAATTATATGCTTCAACTCTTTGCATTCTCCTACGTGTAGAATTTCCAATTGTGGTAGCCATTTTAAAACAGATGTGGAGAAAACAATTTCCAATTTTTCACATTGAAAGATTCTCATCGTTCTGAGGTTTTTTAGGACAAATGAATATTTGAGACCCACAAAAGGACACGTCATCATAGGCACATTAAGCAACGTAATGTCTTTCAATTCCTATTTGTACGAGCAAAATATATATTATCAGTATGGTAATAACATTTCTAAAATTAAATATATATTCTGAAACAACAAAGATATGTGGAAAGAGGGATACCTTGATGAAATCACCACTACTAGCTAACGGCGGGTATTCATTGAGTTGAAGTTTTGCCATTTCAGTCTGGTTTTGATGATCATGATTGTAGTATCCAGATATGTATTCCAATTGCGCACAATTTTCAACGTGGAACCTTTTAAATTGTGGGAAGACATTACCAAATTCATTGCCACCAGTACTGTTATGATCTCCAGTGTCTATTATTATTTGCTTCAATTCATCACATTTCTCAATTGTCAAGGTTTCCAACATTCTCAAATCACTAGATACGATAAATACAGATTTCATCTTCGGAACATTAGAGATTTTAATCTCTTCAAGATATTGAGCACTGTTCAATATGTCAAGGCAATATGAATTTGATTCCTGCAATGTAATTATATAATCCCAATGAAAAGAAACTTAAAATCAAACCAAACAAAAGTTAAAGAAAGTGCGAATATATATGATTTTTTTCTTATGTCACTCCTAATTAATGATGGGCTTAAATTATCTATAATTAATTTCGTGTATCTAAGTTTTTAAGACACTTCAAAACGTATTCAACTTCTAGTGGTATTGATACACATAAATGTATGCAATATTACAAGATGACAACGACATTATCCATCAACAAAGTGGGTAGAGTTATGCATGTTAAGTTGTCGCCAATCAAAATCATTCATTTGTTTTCCAATTATTTGTATTGATTTTGATTGATGCCAACTCAGCATGATTTGTCATATTACAATTTCATGATTACTTGGTTGCAATTGGTGCAAGATATGCTATTGTATTAATGCTAATAGTAAGTAATCTTCAGGTTTATGATCATGTTTCATATGCACAAATGCTATAATAAATATACAAGATACAAGCTATCTATCAAAAAAGAAGAGAGGGTTACCAATGAGATTGAGCAGTCTTGCAGTTGATCCTCAGAAACTGATGGGATTTTCGCACTCCTCAATTTGTATTTGTAACAACACATAGAGAATGTATTCCTTTTGATAGGGTCCAGTTGTGTTTGTGGCTTCGAATCATGCTTGGAAATGGACAAAGCATTGGGTGGACATATGTCGACGAAATTTGGCAAATCATCAATGTCCACTGTTTTTAGTGAAGGGAGTTTGACATCTTGGTGTCGGCCAAATATGTATTTCAGCTTCTGACAACAACGTATTGTGATATCTTCTAATGACACAAGGTCTGGAGCAGAGAGAATTGGAAGTATAAATTGTAGTTGGTGACATTCCTCAATATGAAGATCTTTCAGATTTGGAAACAATGGGTAGCAACTCTTGTTATCATTATAACCTTTGACTGATTCTTCAAATGTGATTATGTTTTCCAATTTCGCACAATCAAATATTTTCAATTTCTCCAACAGCGGCAAGCTTTGCGAAGTCGACAGTTCAAACACAGAAACCAATCTTGGGCATTTGTCCAGTTTCACAGACTTCAGATTGCTGGGATTTAAGCTGCATTTAAACAAGCTTCGCAAGTTTTGACAATCCTTGATAGATAGCTTCTCCAAAGCTTCCATTCTCCAATCCTTGATTATTTTTTCCAATTTCTCACAATCAATTATTTTCAATTCCTCCAACAACAGCAAGCTTTGAGAAGTGGACAGTTCAAAAACAGAAATCAATCTTGAGCATTTTTCTAGTTTCACAGTCTTTAGATTGCTGAGATTTAGGCTGCATTTAAACAAGCTTCGCAAATTTTCACACTCCTTAATAGATAGCTTCTCTAAATTGTTCATAGAGTCAAAGGAGATGGGACCATTGCACAATTGTTCCAAATTTTCCATTATACAAAGCTTTAGTACAACCAACTTGGAGAAAACAATTGGTACCTCAGAATTAATATCTTTAGTGTCCACAAGGCACTGTAGTTGTGAAATTTCTTCCAAACGTAGCTCAATTAGATCATTCATACCTTCAACTATAGGAACCATCTCTGGCATGAGATTTATCCATCCCTGAATTCTGATCAGATTAAGATAATATGATGTTTTCATCACATACTTATATGTTGCTTCTGACAAACGATCTCCATTTAAAGACACACCTTTTGATTGTGAACCATTCCAAAAGCTAAAATAATCAGTGAGATGATACCTTTCCAATGTAGGTAAGGTTATTTCCTGACAAAAATCATTGAAACTATGCAAGAAGTACAATTCTTCAAGTGACTGGCATCTCTGGATAACTTCAAATGGATTATTGCTTCTAATTGTACATTTTTTCAAGCTCAACAATCTAAGTTTCTTCAACATTGCAATTTCAGGGGAAAATTCATCAATTTTACACCATTCCAATTCAAGAGTTTCAAGACTTTGGACGGTTCCCAAAACAGAGATGTCACCTAAATTGACTTTTTCAATTAAAAGAGAACGAATATTCATCAATAACTGAATTGATTTTGGTAATGATAGAGAGGGAGAGCCTCCAGTATACGAATATGATAAATTCAAAACTCGAAGCCCTGCCATATTTTCAAAGAATGAAGTGGGGACATACTCAGACTCACACATGGACATTTTTGCAATTAGAATCTCAAGCTTAGATCCATCAAACCTAGTGGAAAATAAATCCTTTGGTTTTCCTTTGAAGAACAAATATTTGACATTCTTACTCCTTTCAACCAATGACTCTTGATTTTTTTCAAATAAATTTACTACTACAATCTCTTTGTTTGCTATCCATTGCGCTACTTCCCAAACCAAGTCATGCATCTTCACATCTCCTTTCTTTGTCTCCAACAGTAAACATGAATTTAGGAGTTTGTTTTTTGCTACAATTGCTTGACTTCGAACATCATTGTATTTGTCATAATCTTCCCCAAAAAGATTGACTCCTATACCAAGCCTAGTTAGAAGTTCAACAGAAATCTCTTGATCTTCAGGGAATGCAGAACATAAGAGGAATAATCCCTTTGCTTTTTCATCCTTCAGATAATCATAACTAAACTTCAAACATTTAAAAATGTCAACCAAATCATCATCAACATTGCCCATGGACACAGGCTTTTTTAAGCTATTCAAGGCAACATCCCACTCTTCGCGACTATTCAGGCCCTTCAAACTGCTGGCGATAGTAGCAATTGCAACTGGTAATCTTTTGCACTGAATTGCAATTTTGCGTCCCTTATCAAGAATACTTTTGGATGAAATGTTGCTTAGATCAGCATGCTTTTTGAACATGATCCATGCGTCTTCTTCGGTTAAGAGCT
>Ga0315915_1004467_pt1 | contig 17650 bp, 14 predicted proteins | sample MpolbnodulesMG_FD_207738 | JGI IMG/M metagenome (GOLD analysis project Ga0315915, IMG submission 207738) | Medicago polymorpha root nodule microbial communities from Los Angeles, California, United States - branched nodules | ecosystem: Host-associated > Plants > Roots > Nodule | place: USA...
AGAAAGGGTAAGATTGTATTTTTGGTAGACATTAAGTTTCATAAGTAGAGAATAGATTAAATTTCATAATTAGAGAATAGATAGATAGATAAATGTTTTTAACTCTTTAGATATTTAGAAATTGAATTATAGGAAAATTTGTTTTGATTGAGATTAAGATTAAGTTTGTTTGTTCTTTTAAAAAAGATTAAGTTAGTGTGTTTTATCGAGCGAGTTTGTTTTTAATTTGTTTTTAATAGAGAAAAAATAGGGGGAGGTTGAAGCAGAAGAAACAGAAGGATATAATTTTGATAAAGTATCAAAAAATTAAGAAGGGGTAAGATTGTATTTTTGGTAGACATTGAATTTCATAATTAGAGAATAGATGTTATATTTTTTTTAAAGATTGTATTATTGTTATATTTGTTTTTTGAAATCATATATTAATGTTATATTGTCTATTCTCTTTGAAAAATTAAACAAGATTTTTTGAGTTTGTTACAATTTAAAAGTCACAACTATTTGTAACGTGAGTGCCAATCTTTTTTATATATATAGCATTGAGTCACAAATAATAGTAACATAGCACCGCACTTGTTTAGAATTGAGAGTGAAAAAAAGTCGAATAGGATGGAAAAGATGAAGAACAAATTCGACTTGGTTTCAGACGATTCCGATCACAAATACCGCCTCAACAACATCGGCGGAAATTGCTTCAGCGACACAAAAAGTGCCATATATAAAAGAATCATGAAAGAGTGGAAAATCCTTGAAAAGAATCTCCCTGATACCATCCACGTCAGAGCCTACGAACGCCGTATTGATTTACTACGCGCCGTCATCGTTGGCGCTGCCGATACACCTTACCATGACGGTCTCTTCTTCTTCGACATTCAATTCCCCTCCGATTACCCAAACATCCCGCCGAAGTTCCATTACCACTCATTCGGGTATGGTCTAAACCCTAATCTCTACCCTAACGGAAGGGTTTGTTTAAGCCTTCTTAACACATATATTGGTAAAAAGTGTGAAAGTTGGGACCCATCGAGTTCAACTATTCTTCAGATTTTAGTTTCTATTCAAGGGCTTGTTCTCAACGAGAAGCCACTTTTTAACTCACCTCCTTTTCGTGTGTTTAAACGTTCTTTTCATGAAAAAAAGTCACGTGCTTACATGGAAGATGTTTTTGTTCTCACGTGCTACACTGTCGTTAACCTAATTCGGAAACCACCTAAGAATTTTGAGGATTTTGTGAAGGAACACTTTCGTGAAAGAGGTCATGTTCTTCTTGCTGCATGTAGAGAGTATGTGAATGGACGCGTGATGGTTGGGTATTATAGTTACAACAACAACCAAATGGCATCATCGGCTTCATCGACCTCGATGACAGGTATTAAGGTTAGGGAGTCTTTTCAGAAGTCTTTACAGTCTGCTTACTACAATATGTATAAGCAGTTTATAAAATGTGGTGCTTCTTTGGAGGGTTTTCTTCAAGAGTTGGAGCTTGAAGAACAAGGCAAGGACAGGAGCAAGAGTAAGAGATCCAACGGTGGGGGTGGAATATTCAAGAAAGCTATGGGGAAGATCAAACTAGCTTTGGGATTGAAGAAGAAGTAGAAGAAAAAGAGTACTTTTTTTTATCACGAATTTTATTTTATTTTATTACAAAAGAAAAATCTTATCTTTGTTAGGTTTTTAGGCTATAAAGAATTGCATTTTATTTTTCTCTGAATCACTATGGTTTATGAAACGTTTCTGGCTTCAATCAAGTTAAATTGTTCCTTATCTTTTTCTTCTTCTTCTTCTTTGTTCCGCATTGTATTTGGTTTTACTCCTTTTTTCCAAGTGAAGTTAATTCGTGCTCGTGCTTAGGTGTGAGGCTTCGTAGAGTTGAGGTTTGTATGGTTTGAAATTAAGTTTTGTATGGCTTCATCTAGATGTGATAAATAACAATAGGTTTTGGTTAAGGGTAATGGTATGATATGTATACACTCATTCATCCATTTTAAATGAAGACTTCCATTTCCCACCACCAAATAACAAACAAGTGAGGCCTTTAAAGAAGGGATAAGTTGGGTAGATGTGTGTCCACCAATCTTTTCTCTTTGGTTAAGAGTAACTAACGTTGTAGTTGTATGAGTAAGTTTGCAAATGGTACCTATAAATTAACTTGCAAATGTATTCATATCGTACTTTTGTTTGAGTGATGGGTAAATTATCCACGGATCTTCACTGGCAACCTATAATTTTCTTAGTAAGTATGGTCTTTGAAGGATAAAATATAATCTTGTTTTGAAATTATAGGCTAAATTGAACAGTCCTTTAATTAATTTAACAATTGAGCTATACTGCCTCATTAATTAGATATACAAGAATCTTCTAATGAGTATACTTTAAGGGCTCGTTTGTTACAGATTAAAATAAAAGTGATTTTGACATAAAATAATTTAGAGATTATATTTTAGAGATTTTATGAAAAATCAGAATCTATTTTGTGTTTGCTTACTGTAATAAAAATCACTTTTTTTAAATAAATAATTTAGTTTGGTTGGATACAACTATATAAAAGAGATTTTTTGCGACAAAAAATCATTTTTTTTAATAAATAAGTTAGTTTGTTTGGATACAACTATATAAAAGAGATTTTTTGTTATAAAATTAGTTCAATTTTTAAAATCATATTTTCTAACTGCTCTTAACAGCTTCTCATTTGAAGTTGTTTTTAGATTTTTTTAGATCCTGATTTTTTTAAAAAGCTGTAACAAACACATGCAAAACACTTAAAAATGATTATTTTTTTAAAAAAAGTGATTTTTTTCTTAAAAAACTATAACAAACAGGCTCTAAACATGTACTTGTGAAGAATTTGGTTGACTCGGCCATATTCTAAATAATGGAACTATGCATGTAAAGTAACTAGTATTTGGGTGGTTTTTCTAACTTCTAATTTTATCTTTAAACAAATTCATCTACAAGAATGTTACATTGTCGATAACTTTCAATAGTTTATAGTATATATAAATGGAATACATGATTTTTTGGTGACTTTTTCAACTATCAATTATACCATTAAATAAATTTATCTACAAGAGTATTATATTGTTGGTGACATTAAAAAAGATAAGAATTTATATTATTTTTCTGTATTGTTGATGTCATTAAAAAATATAAATAGGAGAATGCTAACTAGTGCCACAAGGACATTGGTTAAACATAAAAAATAAGTAAGTTTTTATGAAAAAGTTGTGTAATCATTACTTGATCAAAAATAATATCTTATATTTCTAAGATAAAACTTCTATTAGTAGATTCCTTAACCAATGCCATAAGGATACTGGTTAACAAGACCCATATAAGTATTGTTTATCATAATATGACGGTGTAAAATATCCACACCTATAATTTTAAACAAAATCTTAATTTCATAAAAATAATTGTTCGTAACATTAACGCAGTAAAAAGAGTTGACAGACGACCACTCCATTGTTGTCTAAACTATAGTATAAATAATATCATAGTATAAATAATATCATAGTATAAATAATATCATCTTTTAGATATGTTACTAATATTATTTTTCTAGAGGATTATTATTATTATTATTAGCGTTCAAACAGATATTTCATGTCTGGCTGTCTGCATTTTTTATTGCGTTAATACGTATAAATTGCAAATAATATTATTTTTTTTGTGAAATTTCGATTAAAATTATAGCTATAGAAAATAGATATTTTGCATTTTCATATTATAACAAATTATACTTATCTTTTTCAATGTTATCAATAATATAACAAATATAATATAATTTTTTTTTAATTAACACCAATAAAATATCATTTTTAAATTTAAATTTGTTTAAGGGTATAATTAGAAGTGAAAAAACCAGACCAAAATCATATATTCTCTTTATAATATTGCATAGATATCAACACTTCAATTAATTTTCTTAGCAAAAAGAAAAAACTTGAATTAATATCTATGATTTAAAAATTCAGTATTTGAACTAATAAATTTAAACACCTTTTGATTTGATATATAAAAGTTTAGAACTATATAATAAAAAATTGCAATTTTGTTATTTTTCAAATAAGAGCAATGATTTGTGAACAACCCATTTGTAACGATAACTTATTTACTTTTTTTAACTATTTTTTTGGAAGATTTCGATTTGCGTTCTCCTCGTAGTGATACATGGTGTTGCACTGGTTGTCTAAGTTTAGTTGTATAAATAACACAACTCTTTAAATAAAGTCATTTAATGGCGTCAATGAAGGTTGACTTGATTGATAACAAGTTGACTCACTCGTAAGATTGTAGATTCAACTCTCAATATCAATTCAATGACCTCTTTAATGTATGATACATAAGTATTTATGTAACCGCTCTTTGAGCTTAGAAGCTTGTCCCGACTCCAATGAGACTTGCCCCTTACCTTAAGTACAATTCATATAAACTTTCTTTTTCATAAAAGAGGTCATTTGATGGCAAACAAATTTCAATTAGTAAGTGTCAAAAATACTAGACAATTAAAAAAAAGTAACATATTCAAAAATGGTACAAAGAACGTATAGAAAATATACATCAACTTAGTTCATTTTGACATTTATGTATGTATCTATGTACATAATGGTATCTTGATTATTTAAGCAGAAAAAGAACAAAAGTGAGTGATATATTGAAGAAAAAAAAATAGTTAAGGACTTTTTTTTTAAGCAATAATAATATTTGGTTGCTAAAAAAAACCAATTACCCAAGTATCAATTACTCAGTATCCAAGCTTATTGGAGGCTTGGTGCCCTGATCTTCTTCCATAGCGACCACTAACTAGTGAACGATGACAGTGGCTGTTGTAACTGGAAGAAAATTATAAGGCGATATCAAAATAGGGCACACCTTACGATAAACAGGGCACACATTGTCAATAGGAAATAGTTGAATCATAAGGCGATATCTAAGGATAGTACGATACTTCATTGTGACATATGTTGACCTAACCCATCAATCAAGATAGCTAGAAGAAAATCATGAGCATGTGTGCTTGCAAACATTCCAAGACTAGCTTATGTCTAGTGGTCATATCAAACTTAACTTTCATATCTTGAACACTTTTACTAAAAAAAGCACTCGTCAAAACATGTTGTGCTTTCGGAGGGACGATGTCCTTGCCAGTAAAACTGCCAACGTCAAAATTTGGAATCGTACCATGAACACCATCCAAAACATTATCAAAATCGGAGTCCATACCACATATCTCATTGTCTCTAAAAATATGATATTGTAGGCTTGTAGCACCCAAGACTGCATCCTAAAAGCCAAAAAAGAGTATAAGCATCTACTGCTAAGTACAAACCCAACCCTCCAAACCTAATAGGTAAAGAAGCCAACATCTATTGAAGGTCCTGAAAAAAAGGACCTCTACCAACCACAATGTCCTCATCTTTTGGCCAAATACTATTTGCGGTCCTTTAAGTTGCATGATTATTACAAGTTAGTCCTTTAAGTTTTTTTGTTACAAATTGGTCATTTAAGTCATAAAATATTTGCACCATTATTGTAATTTCATCAAACTCAATTAAAAAGTGTTTATGTGGATGTTTAATATTAAGTTGGTTTGTCCAAATTCATTGCTCTCAAAATTAAAGTTGATACATGTGTTATTCGGTCTTGATTCAAAATAAAATTAACCGATTATTTGATTTATAATATTGTTGTTCAAATATTTATATGTAAAATTAGGCTAGAAATTCAAAATCAAGATAAAAAATAAATAATCGCGTTTGATGTCATAAACACTTTTTGACCTACCATCTTAATGTTAAATGGTGTATAAACACTTTTTAACGAAGTTGCTGAAAAATGGATGATAATGTAAATATGCTGTAAACCCGTTTATTTGATCTCTATCCAATTTGGTCGGATCCGGAATCCCCGATACAACCAGTTTCGGACGACAATGGCTGCTGCTGTAACTAGAAGAAAATTACTTTCCTTCGTTCGCTCAACTTCAACTTCTTTTCCCTATTCAATACAAAACTCTTCTTCTCATCCTCATTTCTCTACTACTTCTTCCTCTTGTTCCGGTAAGTTAATTTTCATTTTCACTTTTTAATTAAATAATTAATTAATTAATTGATTCAATTTCAATTTGCATTTGTCTTGTGTTTCAAGCTCAGAGGATAATTTTGGAAAATGGAAAAATGGGGGTGGCATTTGCCATGAATCAGCTTGCATTGACTCAACAGCGTTTTTAGATGTTGGTGCCATCGTTCATTCCGAATCTGTTGTTGCTTCAAATGTTCGTATTGGTTCTGGAACTGTGGTTGGACCTTCTGTTTCTATTGCTCATTCAACAATTATTGGGTACTCTTTCTCTATTGCTTTTTTTATTTTTTATTTTATTTTTAAAGGAACAAGCTTAATGCATTTCATTTAAATGTGCCTGACTTGCTATTACCAACCATGGATGGAACACCCAAATACTTTCCAGTGCCTAGTACTTGTTTGACTCCCATGATATTAGCTATTGCATTTCTCACATCTGTTGGCGTGTTGCGGCTACAAAATATTTCAGATTTTTGGAAATTTATACCTTGCCCGGATGCAGCCTCATAAGAAGCGAGGATGTTTTTCAGAACAGATGCTTCACCCACGGATCCTTTGAAAAAGAGAAAGCAATCATCCGCGAACACGAGATGAGAGATAACCCATGCAAAGTACCTTGACTCTCTGCTTTTCTAATTAGCGCGGACAGACCTTCTGCGCACAAAATGAATAGATATGGTGAAAGTGGATCACCCTGTCGGAGACCTCTACCTGGGACAATCGGCCCTACCGTAGCACCATTAACCAAAACAGAATAATCTACCGTCTCGACACATAGCATTATCCATTTCACCCATTGTGCTGAGAATCCCATTTTAATCATAATGTCTCGAAGGTAGTCCCAATCGATACAATCATAGGCCTTACTTATGTCAAGCTTGAGGGCTGCATCATATTTATTGCCTTTGGATTTTGTTTTCATGTAATGGACTATTTCAATGGCTGCCATGGCATTGTCGAGTATAGATCTTCCCGGCACGAAGGCAGACTGGTTGTCTGAAATGCATTTATCAAGAACAAGCTTTAAACGATTAGCCAGAACCTTGGCGATTATCTTGTATAAGACATTGCACAGGGCTATGGGGCGCCAATCTTTCATGGTTTCCTGAACATCACCTTTTGGGATTAAAGTGATGTTTGTAGAGTTAAGCTTTGGTGGGAATATTCCTTGTGCTAGCCAAGAGCAACCTGCTTCATAGATTTCACTTCCATGGTCTATTGCTATGCTATGTAACTTTGTCTTGTATTTATTTTATTTTATTTTATTTTATTTTATTGATATACCCTTATTTATTGAATCTCACTCTACTTAATTACTCCACTAATTACAAGTAATAATGATGTTTTTAGTCGATAACAATAATTTTACCATTAAAATCAACTCAACTAAACGTTTTGAACTGGACCTCGGTCCATTTCGCCAGCCCAACGCTTGAAGACCAAGTAACCCATAATCTTCGCTACTCGTGGATGGACAGAGGACTTCTCGTGCGCTCGATCGCACAGGAGCGTGGTTCAGTCAATCAGGATCATTGATGTGATCTCTAATGAATTCCCGCTTTCCCTGCCGGGTTTCACGGGATCAGTTACAGCTGGGCACCCTTGTATAAAGATGGCTTCGCACCACATTGAACTCAATTCACACTTTCACCACTTTTTCAGCAACTCTTCCATTGAGTCCTCTTTGTAACTTTGCAGAGAACTACCTTCGCCATGAACTAGACTAGCTCCGTCGTATCGGAAAACTCTTTTGTATACAGTCCGTTGATTTAATATATATGGGTCCGGTTTACATTATTATTATATTAATTATTAATCACGCACAACTCAAATTTGACATTTAATCTGAGACGAGATGTAGGGAGTAAATGTGTGAGACTGAGAGAATCGTTACATCCCCTTAATGTATCGAATTTACAAAAACATCCCTAAGTTTCTTCTGTTGTAATTTTATGGATCATACTGAGTCACTGACTAACAAAATACATGTTTGAGGACTAAATCAATTTACAAATGATACATTTTGCGAAACAAACTAACTGACTAACGAAAGATAAATTTGGAGATGTTTTTGTAATTTTAATGAATTCAAGCAATATAATGAATGACATGACCTAACACATTTAAGGACCAAAGTGATTCTTTACTGGTTATTTATTTATTTATTTATTTATACTTTACATCAGAAATATGATTTTAAATAGTGGTTGTGGTTGCGTTGCGATCCCAAATATTGCAAAGAATCAATGGTCAATTGCAGCTTATGCGGCCTAAAAAATGGCTGCGTTGCAGTTTTGGCAACATAAAACACCGTTATGCGCGACCCATATTGTTGTCAGACCTTATTTAAAACCTTGATCGGAAGTATATTGTCTCTTCTTTTATTTGTAATTATGTATAGAGGTTCACATGCCTGTTTATGTCTGAAAACTTGTATATATGGATTTCACTATTAAACTAATGTCTGATGCAACTATACTTTTTCCAGGTTTAACGTCTCACTTAGTAATTGCAGTATAGGTGATTCATGTGTAATTCACAACGGAGTCTGCATCGGTCAAGATGGTAATGTTGGTTTTCTAAACTTGCTTGTTTTTTAATAGTTACGGACACCAAGTGTCATGGTATGGACCTGGCAGTTAGTTTGGTGTAATCACGGTGTCACCGCAATTTTGTCAAACATACTTCCAATCCAAACATGCACACAGAAAACATGATATATGTGGTTAAGAGACATTTAACTTTAGCAGCAGATGGTGCTTAATGTTGAATTGATTGTTGCACTGTATTTTACATGCAGGATTTGGATTTTATGTGGATGGTGATGGTAACATGATAAAGAAGCCACAGGTTGGTAATTTGTCTTGTAATTTATTTTTATCCTATATATGTTGACAATTTCTTTCTGTTTAAAAATATTTTTCAACTTGCATAGGCTGTACTAATAATATGAATTTCTTGCTTAAATCTGTCAGAAGCTGAATGTAATAATAGGGAACAATGTGGAAATTGGTGCAAATACATGCATCGACAGGGGCAGGTAATTTTTTTGATGGCGTATAACCTTTTCTATTTAGCTTCATGATGTGTCAAAAAATGTGGTATAGTTTGATTTTCACTTGGAATTGATATCAACTTATTATATTCTCTGTTTGGCCATGCAGCTGGAGAGATACGTTTATTGGGGACAACTCAAAGATAGATAATTTAGTTCAGGTTAACATTTAGCTTTTACATAATTACAATAGCGAAATATTAAAAACAAAAAGGTTTTGTTCTTTGTTCTGATAGTTCTGCAGATTGGTCACAATGTAGTTATTGGGAAGAATTGTATGCTTTGTGGACAAGTAGGGATTGCAGGCTCAGCAACGTATGTTATCTTTATTCATTTTTCTGTTACCTATTAAATTTTTGGGATGATTAATCTGGTCAAATTCATATCAGAACTAAAGTTATCGCTGAGGCTTACGAGTTTCTCAAGAGTTGCAACTTTTTTTCTTGTGTTCAGCATAGGAGATTATGTGACGATGGGAGGAAGGGTAGCAGTACGAGATCATGTATCGATTGCATCAAAGGTATGCTTTTGTTTTACTTGATGCATCGAGGATAGCTATTGATTAGTGAATGAATAATTGGACTTTCGTTGCTTGTTGTGACTTGTAAGACAAATAATATCAAACTATACTGATCTCGGATAGTGTTATTAAGCCGAAGATTTGAAAGACATTGGGAATAAATAATACATGTTAATTACCTGAAAGTTAGGTCTCCTCATATGCCGTCTATCATGACAATACTTTTCATCTTCATATTATCAGTACAACCTGTAGTTTCTTGCTAGCTGTACTAAGTGTATGTTGGGTTTGATGGTCAGTTCAGCGGAATCACCGGTGCCACCATGATTTTGTAAAACGCACCACCAATCCAACCATCCATCAATCAACACTGTTTTAATTTACTTTTCTGTTGTATTATTTTACTGTTTATAAATTGGGTGCTTGCGGTTGAGGAGAAGACGTCTGATTGCAATGTTCTTGCAGGTTCGACTTGCTGCGTTAAGTTGTGTAACCAAGAACATCACAGAACCTGGGGACTACGGTGGCTTTCCTGCTGTAATGATCTACTAGTCTTGTTCTTCATTCAATATAATACAGTAGCATCAAAGTTCATAGTTTGACATTGACATGCATATATGTTATTGGGTTGGGTCCATTCATAAACCAGCTTCCTTGTTCCTTTGTAGGTTTCTATTCACAAATGGCGGAGACAAGTTGCCAGCAGTTTTGTAGTTAGAGGAGTCTGAATACTTGCCTCGCAAAATCAATATGTAGTGACTAGTTAGCACATTTTTTAATGCTAAATCATAGTTTTGTTAAGCCGACCATTACATTGCAAGATTAAAATATGTCTTAGATTATGAATTATTTGTGTTCCATACAGTTTACACATTATATGTACAACAAAATTTCTTACATGGAAGAAATTTTCTTAACGAGCATAAATCCAAAACCTAGTCATTTTGTGTCGCAGAGTGGTTTAGGTACAGATTTGTAGGACTGATGAGATTTCTAAGCTTATTTTGTTTATGCTTCCTTGGCACATGACTGCATGCAAACAAATAAAATTGTTTACTAGGAGTTGGAAGGACAAACATCCAAGGGTCTTTCTATGGTGGTAAGGTACCTGAACACATGGGACATCATTTGCCAAATAAATTTTGCTTGCCTTGCCATTCAAATTTTCGAATGTATGCTAAATTTGAATCTAGTCACTAACCATTTTTTATGTATGAAAAGGCTCAAATTTCATATCGTTTTGTACCTGCCCTTGCTCAAATGTGATCATTTTCCAGCTGTTTTATTTATGTAGCTTTACTCTTCTGGGAGTTATCATAATCATCAAGCTATATAGCTTCTTTGTAGTTACACATGGGAAGTATAAGAAAGCAGCAAAAAGTAAAACTAATAACTACCAAACACTCATTAGACTTAGATCGCCCCTTTGGCAGTTGGCACAATATTTGCACATTGATTCTCTTTCACTTAACGTGTGCTTTTGGTTGAAGCTCAAATCCTTTGCCATGAAATTTTTAATCACCAAACTTCATATATGCATACAATTGAAAAAATTCGTTCCCTTTTTGCATCAACTTGACAACCTCAAGTGAAACAGAGTAGCCACTAACTTGTATAAACATCCTAGCATATCTGATATCTTAATGCATCTTAACATGTAGAATATTAGAAATGCCTACACTCTTGAAGAGACCCCGTGAGAAATATCCCAAATGATTCACATTCAAATCAAAATCACTTTCCTATGGTTTATTCCAAGCGACAAACCTGTATCTACATTATGTCGATGCTTGTGACTGATTCCATAAGCTAAGCCAATACACACGCTTGCGCAACTAGAGAATGAATAGGTCGATTCATATCTTAGAAAATGTGCTTGTTTCTAAACCACCAAATAACCAATATGATACACATTATAAACTCCTCAGCACAACAACCACGCTTCATGCCGCGTTGGAATAGGTTCTGATGACCAACCAACTAAGCTACTCAACCAATGTGATCACCATTTGCAGTGATTATGAGAAAACCTGACAACAACTCAGCCACATTTGAATTTAGAAGAATCGAAACATCACCAACGGATCTCAAACATAAGTTCTAAAATCCTTCTAACAACATATTATTGGGAAAACAGAATTATGTTATGGGTTGCATAAAATACCCACATAATACAACACCATCCAATTTAGGTTAGCTTCCTCAACTATCATCACAATACTTCTAACTGTAGGAGGATGGAGAGACAGTTATCTTCACATTCATCGTTCCTTCCTTACAAGAATCGCAAAAACTGAACAAAAATCCTTGCGCCGCCAGCTCTCCTAGGGTTTTAACCTGACTGGGTTTTTGGCGTCCAAATTCCCCATAGTTGGTGATTTCTTTCCCACACGTTTGGTCGTCTTTCTTTATCCCAATCTTTTGGACGTCAATTCCCTTCCCTTCACATTTGTTTATGTTCCTGTCAATCTGTGATATCGACGCTAACGTTTTATGAATGGCATCCTCCTCAAACCTGCAAACAGCGGAGGACGCAGCCCATCATGTCGTAACTGTTGAAGAAGATGAGGAAAACATTTTTGTTTTTGACGACAACGATGTCGAAGAAGTTTACACGCATGTCTACAAAGCGTGTTGGCAAAAATAATAACGGAAAAGACGGAAAAGCCGATTCACAAAGCATCTTTGCAAACAGCATTATCGAATATATAATATGGTGCAACCCTACATATTTTAGAATAGAAGAAATTGATGACAAACTGTATCAGCTATTCTTCGGAAGCAAAAAAGACCTCAACAGAGTTATCAATGGCAGCCCCTGGGTTTTCAGAAACTTGTGGCTACTGGTGGTTCCATGGCGTAGAGACGTTGACCCCAAAGATGTGGTTTTTAAGTATGTACCAGTATGGATGCACCTCGTTGGTCTCCTGCCTCACAATGTCGTACGGTAAAAAGGGCAAATAAAATTGGAGGGGTTGTAGGAGAAGTCATAGAGAGCGGTGTTTTTGAACTCCCAGACCGTAGTAAAGTGCTGAAAGCTAAAGTTGCATTAGATATTTTGAAACCATTGAAAAAAGGCACTCACATCGGAAACAAAGGTGATGGTGTTCTATGGGTGGATTTCAAGTACGAGAAGCTGCCACAGTTTTGTTTCTATTGTGGATGTATTGGTCATGAAGAAATAGGGTGTTCAGCGAGTCAGGGAGATGAAACAAAGACAAAGTCAAAAAATTTGGGCCCTTGGCTACGAACTCATGTTGCTGGAAGACGAATTATCGAGAATACTCCAACCAAGACAACTACATATGAAAAGCAAAGGTATAGTGAGAAGAAAAAGGTCCCTGCTGACATTATTAATGAATTGGCAACAATGATTGTGGGGGAAGACAACAATCACGCACAAATTAATAGTAAGGGCCAAACTATGAATGAAGGGTCTGTGGAAAAGGTGAACGAAATAAAAGAAATGAAAAAGAGCAGAAATAGTGCAAATGAAAATAATAAGGAAGTCCCATGTATGAAAGGTGATAATACTTCAACACAATCAGAGGCTAAAAAAGATGTAACAGTAGATAGTATCAAAGTAGCTGAAGGGGGAAAAGGGGAAGCTGGAGGAGAATTAATGTTCACAACCACACATCGAAAGACGAAGAAAATAGTAAGGATGGTGAAAAATTAGAGTGTGTTAAAAAAAAGGCAAGAGTATGAAGAGTGTGAAGATATGGATATCTCATCACCAAAGCGCCAAATGAATTCTGATGATCATTTAACGGCAGGCCTTGCTCAGCAGGCCAGCCGAGAGCAATGAGTTGTTTAGCATGGAACTGTCGTGGGCTTGGGAACCTACGTACAGTTAGAGCTTTAAAGAAGCTCTTATTTGATAAAGATCCCGGGTGTGTCTTTCTCTCTGAAACTAGGAAAAAAGATAGTGAAATGAATTATTTCCGTAATATGCATGGTTACACAAATGTATTTGCTGTCAGTTGTATTGGTGAGGGTAGGAGGCGCGCAGGAGTCCAGGCTTTGTTATGGAAGCATGACATTGAAGTGGATATTAAGTCATTCTCCAAAAATCATATTGATTTTTTTATTTCATTGGAGGAAGGAGAGGAAAAATGGAGGTGCACAGGGGTGTATGGCTATTCGGATACTCAATCTAAGCACAAGACGTGCGAGCTAATTGAGCAGCTTGCCGGTATGGGTAACACAGATAAGTGGATGTTAATGGGTGATGTTGCAGAATTTAATCTTATCTCTTTATTCAAGGACACTCTCCAAAACCTAAACCTTGTTGACCTGGGCTTTAAGGGAGAAAATTTCACATGGCATAATAATCAAAATGGTGTCAAGAACATTAAAGAAAGGCTGGATAGAATGGTGGCATCACAAAATTGGTTGTTTTCTTATCCTAATGCCACAATCACCCATCTTACAAGGCATACATCAGATCATATGCCTCTTTTATTGAGGTTGGCTCCAAGAAAATCGAAAATGAAGCACAACAAAAAGAAGATCATTAGATTTGAAGAGTGTTGGTTTCGGGATGAAAATTTTAAAGAACTTGTGGTAAAGGCGTGGGAAAATCAAGACACTAATTTAAATAGAAAAATCACAGGTTGTGTTGAAGCTCTAGCCAGATGGGAAGATGATAGATTTGGTGAGGTGCCAAAGAAAATAAGAAGCATACAAAAGAAACTAGATGATTTGAATAGAAAATCTACACTAGAAGATGTTGTCACAGAGATTAGAAGGCAAGAGGCTAGGCTGGATGACTTGTTGGAAAGTGAAGAAATGTGGTGGGCTCAACACTCAAGAGCTTCTTGGTTGAGACACTGCGACAAAAACACAAAATTTTTCCACCAAAAGGCTAGCCAAAGGAAACATAGAAATTGGGTGGATACTATTTGTGATGAGCATGGAGAATGTTTCACGGATGAAGATGATATTGCTAGGGTCCTCACTAATTTTTTTCAAACTCTTTTCATGACTAGCAATCCTGAAAGAATTGCAGAAGCGGTAGAAGTGGTTAGAAACAGACCATCGAGAGACATGTGTGGTATCCTAGATGAGAAGTTTACGGAAGACGAAGTGGTAACAGCAGTAAGAAACTTAAAACCACACGCTGCTCCAGGCCCTGATGGCATACCAGCTATATTTTTTCAACAATTTTGGAGCATCGTAGGATGAGACGTAACTTCTTTCGCCTTGAACGTACTGAATGATGGAGCTGATCCAGGTATCATAAATCACACTTTTATTTGTCTTATCCCAAAGGAAAAATGCCAAAGTTAGCGAGTGATTTTTGGCCTATTTCTCTCTGTAATGTGATTTCCAAAATTATTTTAAAAACCATTGCTAATAGGCTGAAACTCATTCTCCCAGACATTATTGGGAAGTATCAAAGTGCTTTTGTGCCCGGTAGGCTCATTACTGATAATGCATTACTGGCTTTTGAGTCGTTTCATTGGATGACGAAAAAAAGAAGGGAAAGAATGGATGTGTTGGTATTAAATTGGACATGGCAAAAGCATGTGATCGAATTGAATGGGATTTCCTTATTGTTGTGTTAAATTCTATGGGTTTCTCTCAAAAATGGCAAACTCTTGTTCATAGTTGCATATCTTCGGTCTCTTTCTCCGTGTTGCTTAACGGGAGTCCATGTCAGAAATTCATTCCTCAACGAGGTCTTCGCCAAGGGGATCCTCTATCACCTTACTTATTTATTATTTGTGCAGAGGTATTCTTAGGAATCTTAATCAAAGCCCAAGAGAACAAGACCATTCATGGAATTAAAATAGCCAGAAGAGCTCCAAGTATTAGTCATTTGTTTTTCGCAGATGATAGTTTGATTTTCTGCAGGGACTCCTCAAATGATGCAAATGCTATTAAGAATATTTTGGACCTTTACCAAGTATCTTCAGGCCAGCTAATCAACCTGGACAAATCAGAAATTTCATTTAGCCGAAATGCATCAGCAGAGAGAAAAATCTTGTTCCAAGGATGGATGCAAATTAAGGCGGTCGAATTCTTCCAACATACGTAGGTCGATCTAAACAACAGGTGTTTAATTTTGTCAAAGAAAGAATTTGGAAGAAGTTGAAGGGTTAGAAAGGTCATTATTTATCCTATGCAGCAAGAGAAGTTCTCATAAAAGCGGTGGTACAAGCGATCCCTACTTATGTTATGAGTTGCTTTAAATTGCCGGATAGTCTGTGTGATCATATGGAAAGCATGATTAGTAAGTTCTGGTGGTGAAGCAAACAAGGAGAGAGGAAAATTCCATGGATTGCTTGGAATGTCATGTGTAAGGAGAAGAATGATGGAGGTATGGGGTTCAGAACTCTCAAAGATTTCAATTTGGCTATGTTAGCTAAACAACGGTGGCGCATTTTACAAAATGAAGAATCCTTGCTAGCTAGTTGTTTAAAAAGTCGTTATTTTCGAAGAAGTTGTCATGTGATTGGAAGGTCACGGGTTCAAGTCCTGGAAACAGCCTCTTGTGTAAAAAACAGGGTAAGACTGCGTACAATACACCAAATGGTGGGACCCTTTCCCGGACCCTGCGTATGCGGGAGCTTTAGTGCACCAGGTTGCCCTTTGCCCTTTGCCCTTTATTTTCGAAGAAGTACTTTCCTGCAGGTGGAAATAGGATTCAATCCAAGTTTCACATGGAGAAGCATTTATCAAGCAAAATTGGAAGTGGTTGATGTAGCAGGTCTGTGGAGGCTAGGTGATGGAAGAAAAGTGAGAATTTGGGAAGATAATTGGTTGCCTACTCAAAATGGATATAAAGTTTGGTCTCCAAAACCTCCCTATTGTGCTATTTCAAGAGATTGATGAGGAACATGGAGGATGGAAAATTCAGCTACTGAATGAATTATTCTTCCTCTTTGAAGTTCAACAAATTATGCAAATTCCGATCCTTCCATCGCAACAGCAGGATAAATTCTTATGGGCGATGAATAAAAAATGTGAATTCTCGGTAAAATCGGCACACAAGTTTATTAAAGGGAGGAGGGAGGTAATGAGTTCTAACCAATCCAATATTCCGAGGGAAAGTGGAATATGTAAAAAATTGTGGAAGGTGAAATCTGTCCCATCTCATATGGCGCATTCTTCATAATAAGCTTCCGGTTAAATTCTATTTGTTTAATAGAGGGATTAATTGCACACCGTTGTGTTTTTTCTGCGATCAACATAATGAAACAATCGATCATCTTTTTATGAAGTGTGACTGGTCTAAGTCGCTTTGGTTCGCGTCACCACTTGGTATTAATTTTTTTGCTGATCCAGAGATGGTTGATGACAGATCCAGCACTGATTGCAGGTTCAGTGAGTGGCTGCAACATGTAATTATGCAGGCTGACAATGAAATAATTCAAATGGTTTGTTCTTTGTGCTATGAAATTTGGAGTGTAAGGAATAAAAGGTGCTTTGAAGGGATTAATATGCCTATGGCTTTAGATATTTGCAAGAAAGCAATTCAAGAAGTTACACATTACAACAATTCTGCAGAGTTGATTTTCCAAGCAAATACTATACCAATTCCTATCCCTCGGTCACATGTGAGGTGGAGGCAGCCAAATTCCGACTCATACAAATTAAATGTTGACGCGGCTGGTCCTAATGACGTTGGCAGCTGGGGTTTGTCCACGGTGGTGAGAGATTCTGATGGTGTTGTTTTGGCCGCAGCCTACTGGTATCGTCCGACACTCCCTGACTCTGACATAGCTGAAAGTATGGCAATGCTTATGGGGTTGAATTTTGCGAAAGATTTGTTGTTCCTAAAGTTAGAAGCAGAATCTGATTCGGCAAACGTAATCGAGGCTCTCAAGGACAACAACATGCATCATAGTTACTTAGGTGCAATTGTTGCTGAGTGCCAAAATATTCGGCACAATTTTAATAATATTAGTTTTTCGCATGTTAGAAGAGAAGCTAATCAAGCTGCTCACTATTTAGCAAAATATGCAATTTCTATTTCTTCCAATGAT
>Ga0315915_1004468_pt1 | contig 17649 bp, 11 predicted proteins | sample MpolbnodulesMG_FD_207738 | JGI IMG/M metagenome (GOLD analysis project Ga0315915, IMG submission 207738) | Medicago polymorpha root nodule microbial communities from Los Angeles, California, United States - branched nodules | ecosystem: Host-associated > Plants > Roots > Nodule | place: USA...
AATTTCTTCTATTTTTGATGGCAATACTTAAAGCAAAAAATTTCAAAATACAAAACTTTTTTACATCTTTTGAAAAAGTGTGAACAACAAACACACTCTCTTTGAACTCGTGAGTAGGTGAAACATACATCAGCATCCGCCTCTAGAACTCACATTCTGGAAGAGAAACATGGCTAAGCACTAAGGAGATGACCTCTGCTTTGAGCAAGATGCTGTAATAATCCAAAATACAAAAAAAATACAAAAAAAGAAAAGCTCGCTAAGCTGAAAACCTGAAAAGGCGGCTTAGGAAATAGAGAGCGTCTCGGTGGACAAACAACCCAAAAGGGCGGTCAAGGCAAAAATTAGGGGCATAAAAAAGGAACATACTCCCGGTGGACTAAAAACCCGAAAGGGTAGTCTAGGCAAAAGTTAGGGATTTTCAAAAGAAAAAAAAAAACAAAAAAACATTACTGCTGAGGTGTACCAGTGGATGTAAATTATTTATTCTCCTGTCCTTTATTTTACCATGCAGACCCTAGAATGTATATTAGGCTTAATGTAAATCATGCATGTGTGTGTATGCCTTTATTTTATTTTTTTCTAGTTTAGGTCCAAGGTATTTTTGTGGTGATCCAACGTCACCACAAAATACCTACGCTTTATTTTCTTGCTCTGTTAGTTTTAATCTTAGTTTATTTATTATTCAAAAACAACAAAAAACATGCAAATAATATCAAACTCACAAAAAAATATTTGTATGAATAAACCTTAGTCAAAAATCAAGTGACTCCTTTATTTTTTATTTTTTTTCTTAAATCAAATGTTTAATTAATTTTATCTTACCTTGAGTAATTATTTTCAATATTAAAAACACAAACAAACTTATTTGCCACTTGGCCTTTATTTTAAAACCTTTTTCAAAACTAATAAAAAACACATTACAAATCAAACGTCAATTTCTACCCCGAACTACGAGGTTTTGATCCCTTAAGGGTACGTAGGCAAAGGACACTCATCCTTCCAAATAAAAAAAAATGAAAATAAAAAATGTTTTTTTTTATCACTTTAATTCATTTTTAAAAGCAAGTAAGCTATAGCACATAAATTAAATAAAATCAAGAGGTTCCCGTAGGATACTATGGATATAAAGGGTGGTAATACCTTCCCTTTATGTAACTAATCCCCGAACCCTAAATCTTTTCAAAATGGGTAATTTGAACTTTTTTCCCCTTTTCTTAAAAAATTTAAAAGTTCAGTCGTGAAATGAATTAGTGAGTCAAACGCTAATCAAATAGCCTTAATCTCCGAAAAATGAAGCGACAACAGTGATAGTGGAAACGTTGGGAGTTACTTTATGTAACAACTGTCCCACTAAAATGGGAGTTACTTTGAGAAACTTCTGACGTGGCTTATTTGTATTGGTGTATAACTTAAGAGAGCAATGTTGAATTTTTTTTCTGCTTTGAATGTACTATCTCGCGCCCCCTATGTCATTAATGTTGTGTTTGTTTGTCCTCTTCTGAATTGTAAACGTTTTGCTAAAAACACTTAGACAAAAACACACCTTTCACTTCACTACCTACACTTTCTGATTTTAGACCATATTCTCTGAAAATCTCTCCTTTTTCAAAATCAAAACCTAGAACCCTAAAACCTTCATCATTTTTCATGGCAACATCTAGTTCAAGTCAAGCAACTTCCATGCAATTAGATTTTGGAGAAACGCTTCAGATTAAAGGATGAACTATGAAGATAGATGAAGGCGAGTTAACCGTTCAAGTTGAGAATCCAGTGGATTTCGTTTCACTAACTCATCATGATTGTGATCTCAGAAGTTATTTAAGGTATCAAGATTTGGGAGGTTACTTTACTATGCTAGATGGTCCAACTTATGAGAACTTGGTAAAGTACTTCTTGGTTAGAGCAGAAATCTACGACAAATATGCTGCTACGGCTGAAGAAGATCAAAAGGACCATATTGGATCTGAAGAAGTTTACCAGGACAAAAATTCGGTCTAATATAACGGGGATTCCAGTCACCATTACTGAAGAAGTAATTGGAAAGGCCTGCAGAAGAGATGCTGAAGGACCTTTCCAATGGAACCTGAATAGCAAGCAAGCTCCTGGAAACCAATTGTATGTAATACTATGTTCAATGGTAATCCTAAAGGAACATACAAGGACATGCAGAAAGAACACAAAGCTGTTCAGAAGTTGATGCAAGAATGGCTCATGATATATCCGTTTCAAAAAGCCCCCAACAACATCAACCAAACTCACAAATGGCCTTAAACACATGTTCTGATCTTATCATTCACCCTGTTTTTAAGCCATATCATCTTAATGCCAATCACTCTAATATTTCTTTTGGAATTGCATTAAGAAACCTATCCAACAAACAATCCTTCATTCTTGAAAAATATGTACCTGATAATAATCCTTCATTATCAGAAGATTATATTTTCAATGTTCAACCAATTAGTGTAGCACTACCTGCTGTCTCTTCAGAAGCTACACTTAACTCATCTGAACCACTAATTGTACCTAACACAACAGCTGCTACTGAAATCCTTGATACAAATGAACCTTCTTCCTCAACTCAAACTATTCCTCAATCCTTAACTACAAATGTCTCACCCCCACCTACCCTTTTACTAGATTATATTATTTTAAAGGAGGTGTGTGAGAATATTTTTCAAGACTTGAACAAATTGGTGAAGACCAGAAGCAATTTTGTTCATGAGAAGAATTATACTACTGAATGGACCACTCTTAGAAAGAGAGTTGATTATGTGATGTGTGAACTTCAGAAGTTATCTTTAGAAGCACATGATTAGGCTCTGAACACTCTCAAGACCTGGTTCAAGGATGTCATCTCTAGTATGAAGAAAGTGGAAATAACCAGTAGTTAAGATAAGAGAAAGCTATACATCTCAGACACACCTTTTTACTTGGATGCTTCAAGTATCATCACTGCCAGTGTGCAATATGAGAATCCTGATCTCAAATAGTTAACCAAGTTGAAGTTTCAAGCTGATGCTCCAATTCTTGAGAAGCTGAAGAGTGATTCTGAACAAGAATTAAGAATTGAGAAGTTGGAGAAAGAACTTTTTGAACAGAAACTGATATATGCTGAACATCAAAGGAAGTTAATTCTCCTGCAAGAAGAATCAAAGGTCAGAGAAGAAGCACTTATCAAGAATTACAATAATCTCAAGGAAGCTATGGAGAAGCAATCTGACAAGACAAACAACATGATACAAGAGATGATGAAAATGATGAAGAAACAAGCCAAGCCTTAGATTGCACACACTTTTAGCTTGTTTACTTTATGTTTTGTCATTATTTATGCTTCTGAACCATTTGTTTTACTGTTTTGTTAACTACTGCTTCTGACATGTTACTGCTTCTGATTATATCTTATGTGCTATGATAATCTTACTCTTATAGAATTTTCTCATAATGTTTTTCTTACTTCTCTTATTTTTGTCTTTATTTTTAACTTTTTGTTGATGACAAAAGGGAGGAGTAGATGTAGTATTTATAGGCTCTGAGCCCCACTAATTTCATTCAAAAATTGAAATTGAATTAGGAGAACCTGTTTCTCATCTCTTAGTTTATTGATTTAATGTGAGATTTTTCTGAGTGTTACTACGTTTTTTTTAAATGAATTTATTTAACTTGGATAGAACTTAGGGGGAGCTTAAAAACTTCACCTTAAAGTGCTATTGGGCTTAGGGGGAGCTTACAAACCTCATACCCATATAGTCAACTGTTAATTAGATTAACAACAATTGAACTTTTTAAATACAAGTGTTTGTCATCATAAAAAGGGGGAGATTGTTGGAACAAAATGTGTTTGACAATACCACTTTTGAGTTTTGATGATAACAAGGTATTAAAAATGTCAATTGGATATGCTAATATTTGTTCAAGTGTGCAAGACCATAGACAATTGTTTTAATCAAGTATAGGTTCTGGAAGAACAAATGAGAGCAATGGAATCTACAAAAAGGAAGCTTGTGTTGCAATGAAGCGTCTAAAGAAAAGAGGTTCTGAAGACAAGAGGTTTTGAAGATCATCAGAAGCTGACGTCATCAGAAGAACTTCAGAAGCTAAAGAACTTGAAGTTTCAGAATTTGTCAAAGAGTTGTTATTAACACGCCTATCATTGCAGAAGGAATAAAAGCCTGGAGCAACGGATAATTCAGAGGATTTTGAAGGCATTGAATGCTTATTCCTCTATACAACCACCTTCTCCACTACTCTATTTTGTGTCTGCAACAGTATAAGAACAACAGTTGTGACTACGCTAGTATTCCTCTATACTTGGAATGGATTTGAAATTGTTCCCTCTTAGGAAAATAACCAAATCAAGCAACAGATCATTGGTGATTTGATCAAGCTTCAACAACGACTCTTTTGATGTGTTGGCAATCAACAACGTCTCTTTCACACCTCTATATAAAGGATGGAAGACTTGAAGAATTACAAGAATTTTACTACAATTTACTAGAGCCAAACCTCTGCAGAAATTGTACCACATCAAAGTTCACTTAGAATTTCTTAACAACTTTCATATCTTAGAAATTCTAGAGTCTTAAGAGTCTGTATCTGTTTTGTATTGATAACATCATTGATTGTATATCAAGTGTTAAATAGAAGTCTCTTGCAGTTCTGCTTTAGCACAAAATGTCTCTTGATTTTGTTCTTGAGAATAGGAAATCTCTTGCAGTTCTGCTTTAGTAGTTTGAAGTCTCTTGCTAGTTTGAGCAGTGAACATTTGTAATCAGATATTGATTTTAAGTGAACTCTCATTGGAAGTGCAAGGGGGACAGGACTACTTCCGGTTTGTGGAAGGAACCTGTATAATTGCTTGTGTCTTTCTTCTCTCTCTACTCTTGACTTATCCGCTGGAACTAGAATCTAAACACTTCTTTAGAAGCTGAACTCTATTAGGTTCTGAATAGTGTCTTCAGTTTTAGGAGAATAAAAAGCTAACATAATTCAACCCCCCTTCTTGTGTTTTTATCACCTTCATAATAAAGTGCCCAGGCTTCTTACAGTTGAAGCAACCCTTCTGATTTTTTTCTTGGAGCTTTTGTAACCACCTCTTCTGCTCAAAAACTTCTTGTTCTTCCTAGCTAGATACTGAAGCTTGTTAGAAAGCATAGCCATTTTCTCAACAACAGCAGGGTCTTCATCAGAATCTCTATCAGGGGATTCTTCTTCAGATTCAATGACTTTAAGAGCTTTAGATGACTTTCCTTTAGATGGAAGAACAATAGATTTTGTCTTCTTAGAAGACTCATGCTCATTGAGACTCATTTCATGAACTTTGAGAGAGCTGACTAGATCTTCAACACTTAAAGTGTTTAAATCTTTAGCTTCCTCAATATCAGTAACCTTAGGTCTCCATCTAGCAGGTAAGCTTCTCAGTATCTTGCTCACATGATCAGAAGCAACATAGCTTTGCTTCAATATTTGAAGTCCAGAGACTAGACTCTGAAATCTTGAGTACATTTCCTCAATACTTTCATCATCTTTCATCTCGAACAACTTATACTGATGAACAAGCTCGAGAGCCTTTGCTTCTTTAACCTTCTTACTACCTTCATAGTTTGCACAAAGTGAAGCAAACATTGCCTTTGCAGTAGATTTGGCACTCATCTTCATGTACTATGTGCGAGGTATAGAAGCAACAAAGATTCATCTGATCTTGTGATGCTTCTTGTAAAGCTTCTTCTGAGCAGGAGTATGTTTCTTTCTATCAACAGCAGCTCCTTCTTCATCAAGGGCTAAGTCACCAACACCATCTTCAAGAATATCCCATAGTTCTTCATCTAATCCCATGATGTTACAATACATGTTGGTTTTTCACCAAGAAAATTCTTTAGGTTTTCCATTAAACCTTGGAGCTTTGCTGGAGTCAGACTTCTTGTCATCAAAAGTACCATAATCATAATGAATATCATTATTGTTCTGACTAGAGCTTGAGCTATCAACAGAAGCCATGTTTTTCTCAGATCTTTATCTGTTACACTGTGAAGTGTTAAGACAACAAATCAAGGCTCTAGATACCAATTGAAGGTGAGTAAAAAGAACAAAGTAAAATTAAAATATTTGAAAAATTACCAAAGCCAATAAAATATGGCTATTTAAAAGTAAATTTAGTATTCTAAATTAGAAAGGTATTAATAAAACATTTAAATTTAATTATCATTGACATTATAAAAAAATATGTTTATTCTTTTTAAATCTTGGCTCAAAGTTAGGAAATAAATCACTAAAAACTTATTTATGTTAAAATAAACTAAAGTGTGGTGCGTATTTAATTATTAAAGGAGGAAATTGTAATTTAAGCATCTCATACGAGAACAAAGTATAACTCTAGATTTTTACTTCTCAAGGCAGGGAATTGTACATTTAAACATAAGAGGAGTGTAATTCAAGCATCTCTCATAAAAGATGAGGATAGTTTACCTTTTTTATTTTATGACATAGAGTTTTTTTTTTTAAACAATGACAGAGAGCTATATATTGCTTCTATTAAAAAATATGTATTTACTATTTCAACGCAAGGGCATCAATTAAACTCCTTGAAAAGCTCTTGTAGGTTTTTTTTAGGATGCCCGGTTGAATATTTCATGTTCACTAGACCATCGACCCGTACGTTATCGAAGGTAATATTTGACTGTAATAGGTAACAAAATAGTTTAGATGAATGTCATATAGTATTTCATAATATTAGGAAGCATAGACGTTGGTACTGTACCATAACATAATATTTCCATGACATCGTCTTTGGTACCGTAACGTAACATAATACATAAAGTATAGCAAGACGGGTTAACATTTATAAGTAAGAGATTAAGTTAAGTATAGCGAGACAGGTTAACGGTTATTCCTTTCCAAAAAAATAACATATAATTAGGAACATAATTTTATTTTACTTTTTAGATAAACATTAAATGTAAAAGTCTGCAGGGAAAAATTAGGTTAAAATTAGGTTAAGTATAGCGAGACGGGTTAACATTTATAAATAAGAGATATAGCGAAACGGGTTAACGGTTATTACTTTCCGAAAAAATAGCATCTAATTAGGAATATAATTCTTATTTATTAATTTTGTTAGGTCTGCAGCAACTTAACCTAATTTTTTCCCTCCACTAATCCCTGATTAGGTTTGCAACAACTTTATCCTAAAATTTTGGCTATTTATTAATTTTGTTAGGTCTGCAGCAACTTAACCTAATTTTTTTTTCCGCCACTAATCCCTTATTAGGTTTGCAACAACCCTATCCTAAAATTTTGGCTCTACATTTGCATTATATATGTTTTTCATTTCTCTCTAATAACCGTGAATATTTTTCAAAGCAAAAATTTAATAGATATCTTAATCCTTATCCATATTATTTATTAATTTTATTAGGTCTGCAGCAACTTAACCTATTGTTTATGTAGATTTTTTTAATTTAATAGATATCTTAATTCTTATCCTTATTATTTATTAATTTTATTAGGTCTGCAGCAACTTAACCTATTGTTTCTGTAGATTTTTTTTTTGACAAGTTGTTGTACACTTATTTAATACGTTTACAAACAGAATACCCTAATTTCCATGCAAATTCGGCTACCCTAAATAATTTGTTAGAAACCATGAACTGCATTAATTTTTTATGTTTAACTATAAAAGTAATAAATAAAATTGACCCGTGCAACAATATAAGTTTGTATTCTTTTTATCTTTTTTCTTTATAATTTTTTTTATTATCATTTGATTGTAATATTGTATCTCTAATAATCTAATTTGCGTTTATTGATTGATCCATGATCTTACGGGTTAAAGATTATTTATTGGTCTCTATTATAGTCGAGAAGACCCGTGTGTCACACGGGTCAAAAGTCTAGTTTTAGTTTACTTTAGATAAACATTAAATGCAAAAGTGTGGAGGAAAAAATTAGGTTAAGTATAGCGAAACGGGTTAACATTTATAAGTAAGAGATTCGCTGCATGGATCCATGACTAGTTTTTTTGGTGTTGCAAAAATAATAGTTAAAAAAAAAAGTTCAATAAAATTAAAGACCGTATTATTTCACCTAAAATAAAAGTTTTAATAGGTTTATCTGAACTAGTTTTATTAACACTAGTCTATTTATAATCCTAACAATTACCAATTAGAACAAAATGATCCGTCGACTTTCTCTAGTATTTCATTATTCTTATAGACGGTTCTTTATGTGTAAATTTTATTTAAGAAAAATCTGATGAACAAAACATGAGTTGGATCCGCCCATGAACATGAATATGGTGTGTTCCTAAAAGTGAGCATGAATATGGTATGTTCCTAAAAGTGAAAGAGTGATAACTATTTCATACGAATGATAGTGCCCTTTGAAATATAGAGGTGATGCATATACTCCAGCAGAAGATCATGAAATAAATGTTGCATATTTAGCTCCATAATATCTTTATGCATGTGAGTGATTTACAGAATTTAAATATTATAATATTGATACCTAAGAAGGAAAAAAAGTCTTGCAATTTTTTTTTTTTTGGTCAAGTCTTACAATAATATTTATTTATACATCTTTAATTTTTTATACACTCGTTTAACATTTTATTTTTCTTCCATCTCTCTTTACATTACATCACTAACATATTACATATATCATGTTATCAAATCTATTCATAGATGATAGACAGAAACCGAAAACCATAACTCATGAGCCACCTAAACTCAGAAGCACAACCTAACTCTAAAAGGTTAACAATAGAACAAACCAAAGCCAAAGAATATTCTCAGAACATTTTTTATGCAATAATTCGTTAATTATTTTCTGCATATACTTCACGAATGATTTAATACAATGTTATACGATATGATATTATTCCACAGTGCATTAACAACTAAAATCACTGAAGTAACTTTACTTGTCCCATCTGTACAGAGAATTCTTTAGGATCATTATTGTTATTCCACCTTTGTTACCTTTGACACTTCATATTCATAGTGGAGTGGATTCTAGTCCATGAGCACTAGTTCATTGGGAACTACGAACAGTTCCAAAGCATGTCGCAATGATGTACAAGAAATCTTGATCAGGACTAGAACCAAAATCTTGTGGGCGCTACCCATGATAATCATTTTTTTTTTATGGTTGTTCTATACTTCTTTTAAATTTGTTTAACCGATTAGGTCGTAAACTCCAATCGGATAGAAAATTTAATCGTTTGTTTTTTCTTCATAAATGTTAACAATTTTGAAGGGTCAATGGACAAACCATCATATTTATTTTATTTTTAATTTTTTTAAAGGAGCTTCTACTATCAAAACTACACTTAGGAGATCTGTAAAAATCAATTTTAAAATAGAGTAATCTTCACTTTACTTACTCAAATTATTAGAGTCAGGCAATTTGATATATAATCTTAAATGATTCATAAATTGAATTTTTGAATGATATTAAGAATTTAACAGTGAAAATCATTATGATTAACGGTGCACTTATTTTACAATTTTATTGAAGACTAAATTGCCTTGATCCAAATAATGTTAAATATATTTTTAGTTTCCTACAAAATCATGAATTTTTTAATTTAGTCACTTATTCATTTTTAGTCCTTACTTTGCTTTTATGGAGACTAAATGAAGGGACTAAAAGTACTCATTATTTTTTTTTTTTTGAGGAAAAAAGTACTCATTCTTTTGTAAAAATTAATAAAACTAGGTACTATAAAATTGAATAATAATATTTTTTATAAAGACTAAATTCAAAAGTTGTAGTTTAACGGGAATTAAAAATATGTTTATAACCCTTAACTAAAGAACTAACATGAATTATTATCCATAATTTTCATTTCTAGAGTAAATAATTGAAAATTTTATTAATGCCAAAAACAACATTTCGATATCCAAATTTAAGAGCAAAATTGGAGTTTATTTTTAAAGTGGAATTATAATAACATACTCCTTTTGGTCTTAATTATAAGAAAAAGATTCATTTTTAAAGTTCATTCAATAAATAACGTATTTGGTCTATAATATAAATCAGATAGATCATTTATTCAATATAGAAAAATGATTTTTTTTATATATTTGATACCAGACATAGGTAAGAAGTCAAATGTAAAATTGTGTAGTCATTAGTTAGGGTCCTACCGTCCATATCAATATGCAATGGTGCTAGGTGTACGGCCTAAAAATACTTCTTTTTAAGGTGTAGTGTAGGCATATTTGTAGTCTGTTGGGCTTGTGGGCACATTGTGAAAGAAAGTAATATAAGAAGGGAATGGGGCCATAATGGAAAGGTGCCCTTCGGTAGGGAATTCCATAGGCCATGCAATTCTTTGAATGTTTTTTTGTGGGGTTCCATTCCTTCACAGCCTTTCCTTTGTGGTCCCATTTTCAAAAATATTGCAAATTTTCAAGGTGACAGAAAGTGATGCCACTGAAGTTCTACCTTCATGAAAGAAAGGGTGGGGTTGATACTTGGTTATGGCTTGGCACTTTCCCATTGCTATGACGTTAAGATGTGTCGCCTAGTTTGGATCTAGACAAGTTTGTTGCTTCTACTTTAGGAGATTGCTTTGTGTGAAGCTTTACAATGGTTGTTTGTTGTTTTTTTTAATTAGAATATTTAACTTCTCTTAATAATGGAGTATTTTTACTTTCATTGACGTTTTATGTTTTCATAAATTACTAACATCAACGTTCTTAATAAGTCCTTTAAAAAAATCTTAATAGGTGGAACGCAGAAAATAAATTTAAATAAATAGCATATTTAATATCTTCTTTAGTACTTTGTTCAGCTCCCTCACTTTCCAAAACATTGCAGTACTTATTAGGATTATCTATTGTATTCACACCAAAGGTTGTTATCTGATTGTCAGCAAGTTGCTTGGCAATTTGGCTGACTTGAAGTTATAAGCCTTTGATTGTGGCTTCATTATTCTTTTGATAGTTCATGGAAATATGGATAAACTGATTGAAGGTATCTTCAAGTTTTTCAGTTCTATCCACTTGAGAATTTTGTTGGTTCAACATACTTTGATAGTAGGGTGTTTGTCTTTGATAGTTGTAATTGTTAGGTTTGTAGACTGTAGTTGGCCGCATTTTGTTTAAACAAGTGTTCTAGCAAGATGTCTTGACATGTTGGTACGACATCATAGCGTACCTTGCTCCGCTTTCTTGGATTTTTTTTATTTTTATGTGAGACCTCTGAAGATTCTATGAAGATATGATTCACGTGGGACATTGACCAATAAGTGTGCGGTTTCTAGAAGCAGTGATAGGCGGTTTAACTTTGTCGTGTTTCTTAAGTGTGATGTTGTAACATTTTAGCCTGTTTTGTGCATCAAGCCCATTCTGCATTCAGGTTATATAAAGGAAGACTCAAGACCTAATTCTTTACTGAAATCGTCATTTACAAAAGTGTCTATTAAGGTTTTAGTATGTCCTTGTTATTTGTGAGTCACTCTTGTATCACCTTGATGCTAGAGCTGAACTGTTCGTTGAGTTGTAAGCTTTGAATCACTCGTAAGCTTTTAAGTAAGAGTGGATTATGTTTTTCACGGAGTGTGTCTCCGTCTCTTTTGTAACTGTTGATTATCACTAGTGAGTGATTGAGGGGAAGTGAGAAGGGTCTCATATCTAGGTGTGTCTTAGATAGAAATTACACAGGTAGTGATTAGGTGTGGAGTGTAATGTCCTACTTCTATTAAAGCGATAAAACACACCAATAATACAAATATTCAAGAAATAGACGTCACGTCTTCAATAATTCTCATAACATACATACTAAAATTTCACAAAAGGTTGCAGTGGATAAATAGCATATATCTCCAACTAGTCATGTCATAAACATCAAGATACATCATCAAATAATTCTCCAATCTCAACATGTGAGTAAAATCTCAACAACATAATCAACACCGAAATAAAAGAAAGAACGACATCCTAAATCAGAGCCCTAAACTAACACTCCAAAAGCAGAAAACAAAGGATGCTACCGCTATCCTCAAGCACTCACCAAGCAAGCAACAAAGTTACTCCTGCACGACGTCTACCTATTCATACAAATAGGCAGGTGGTCAACCGAACGACCACTGAGGGTTAGCTTCAAATCATCATAATTAAGCATAAACAATTGAAAAGGTTTTCATCAAATTAAACTTCAAATGATTAAACAAAAGAGAATTCAACTTCAACATTATTCATCAACACAAATGAATTCACAACAATCACAAGTATGCACTTCATCAATCACATCAATCACCAAGCACATAAGCAATTAGGACTCATGCCAAATTATGCTATGCGACTAGACACGACTCCTACATGCATGTGGTACCATCACCAACAAGGTCGTCACCTCAAGATGCAACAAAAACATCATATCACCTTCATTTTGAATACAAAGTATTCAATCACCTCAACTGGATATAAATATCCCACGACTTATGATGCACGAACATATGACACACTATACACATGATCAACAACAATTCACCATCATTTCATACATGCATTCACCATCAATATCACCATCATTTGCATGTAATGATTCAACAACATAATTCAATACATGCAATCACCACATTCAATTATCAACATTTAGCATGTATAAATTCAACGCAACAAACATCAATCCACCTTTAATTCATTATGCTTCAATCATGTACACATGATTACAAGACATTCCTAAGGTTATCACATTATTATTAGAACACAATCCGATAAAGTCCGTCTATTGTTCACAACTTTAACCAATTCTAAAAATTCAACCAAACTAGATAAACATGTTCATCTGCCTTGACAAAACATATGCAATAATCACATTTATGTGCAGTTGCATATTCATATCGATCTCATCGGCCAATTCCGACAAATCCCAGAAAAAATCACGTAGTTCATCTCATAATTACTTCATTCAATGTCAAGCAACACAAGGACTCATTAGAACCTTTATACAAAGTTATTCTTTTCATAAAAGCACTCCTAGATAGTTAGGATGAAGTCCCTACACTTTGGAATAAGTTTGGAAACAAATGGATTGAAGAAAAAAAATGCATTTTTAAGGTTTCTAGTCAGACAAAATCGTGGCACGTTGGTCTTCAATCGTGGCACGATTTTTCCAGCGCCAAAAACACTAAAATTCTGATCAAAATCGTGGCATGTTGGTCCCGAATCGTGGCACGATCTTGGCCTGACAAACAACATTTGATTTTTCAACTTTCACGTTTTCGCGCGTAAAATTGAAATCGTTAATCCGTTTTCTATGCCGTTTTCGCCTACGCGCTCCTGACACTTAGCTCTATCATATTCTACAGAGAAATTCAAGTTTCAACCATCCCAAAACATATTTCCAAAACCTCACATAATAAATTATTTGCAAAAACGCTTAAACATCTACTTTTCAGACAAAATTTCCGTTTTCTCCCAAACGACTCGACTAACACAACCACAACATGAAAAAAGAAATTCCACTAGGTCTAACTTACCCAACAACATTAAAAACTCAGTCAACAACCTCTTATATCAAAACTTCATTTTGGTCTCCATATGAAAAACTCAACACAAACTTCACCAATTCAATTAACAACATCACAAAATGGAACACCCATGGTACAAATCAGCAACAACAACATATCCAATTCAACAACAACTTAATTTAAACATGAATTCATCACAATCAACAACAACAACACTAATTTATACCAATTTGAGCAAAAATCAACAAAGTTTCATATAACCTCAATTCAAGTATGTAAAATCAACAACAACAACATGTTTAGCATCAAATTCACATACCCAAACTTAGCATCAAAATAGGAACACGGATTTCAACATATAAATTCACCATAATCACTTTTCACAATTAAGCACTTATGAATTTAAGTAGAAAAAGATGATTATAACTGAAATTATGAATGAACACTATCCCCTTTACCTCACAACAAGAAAATCCTAGCCTTGGCTTCACTTTTGCTCCAACCTCTTGAATCTCTACCATTTTCTTCCTCTCCAAAGCTTTCTCCTATCTAACCATTGTTCTTGCTCTTTCTCTCTCTACCTCCCAAAAGTTTGTGAAGTGTGTAAATGACCTAATTTCTCTAAAGACTAGAGTTTATATAGGATTTATATAAATGGGCTCAACTCTCAAATGTCTTAATGGGCTGAAAGTTCTCATTAACTAACTCACAAAGTTTCTACTCACTTAACGGATAGAAAAATAACGAATAGTTACCGACTCTTAATTAATTACTCTAACCGACTAGTAACTTGGTAAAAATATCTATTGTCAGTCAACACACTAAAACTAATTCCCATAACCAAAAGACTATTTTACCCTTGCCCACCAAAATGACTAAAATACCCTCGAGTCCAAAATGACTAAAATACCCTTCATAAGCCAACCGCTACCAATCCCGTATAAAATACACACAAAGACAATTAATCACAAACAAACACTTATAAACACACATAAATAAATAATAAAATAAATCTAGCGAAAATCGGGATGTTACACCGGGCTAGTAAACCGGAGGTTGTTTATGCAGGCTTTAAACTAATACTATTATAGTGAATTTCCTTCCTAGCTTGGTAGCTGCCAAATTGGTGACGTTGCACCGAACTGGGTTAACAAATAACTTGTGCCTTTTACTTTATGCCTTTATCATTAAAGTTGTTATTTGTGTTGTCACGATGTCTTGACATCTTACTTGACATTTCGCTTGTCTTGACATCGTGCTCAACATATTTACTGCGTGCCATAATTTCAATTGGCATCAAAGTTGACACCCTGTTTTGTTTGTAGGTGGGCTCCAGGGAAGATATTTTCTGGTACTATGGAAAAGGAAGGAGGACAAGTTAACAGACCACCTGTTTTGGATGGGTGCATCTATGATTACTAGTAAGTACGCATGGTAGCATTTCTCAAGTCTATTGATAGTAAGACTTTGAAAGCTGTTCTCAAAGGTTGGGATCACCCTTTGATAAAGAATAAGGATGGGAAGGACACAACTGAGTTAAAACCTGAATAAGAGTGGTCTAAGGAAGAAGATAAGTTTGCACTTAGAAACTCCAAAGCCTTGAATGCCTTATTCAATGGGGTTGACAAAAACATGCTCAGATTGATAAATAATGGTATTGTGGCCAAGGATGCATAGGATATCTTGAGAACTACCCATGAAGGCACATCCATGGTTAGGATGTCAAAGTTGCAGCTGCTCACTACTAAATTTGAAAATCTCAAGATGAAAGATGATGAATCTATCCAAGACTTTCATATGAACATCCTTGACATTGAAAATGCTATTAGTACTCTGGGAGAAATGATGACTGAAGAAAAGCTGGTCAGAAAAATTCTTAGGTCCCTGCTCAAGAATTTTTATATGAAAGTAACTGCTATTGAAGAAGTCCAAGACATTAAGAACATGAAAGTTGAAGAAATTAGTGCGTCACTTCAAACCTTTGAAATGGCTATCAGTGACAAGACTGAAAAGAAACACAAGAGCCTTGCCTTTGTGTCTAACACTAGTAATGAACAAACTGAAGGTGACTTGTAAACTAATGAAGGAATTTCTGATTCTACGGTGCTTCTTGGGAGACAATTTAACAATATACTGAAGAAAATGGATAGAAGACGTAGACCTAATGTCAAGAACATGTCGTTCGATATTAGCAGAAACAGTGAATCTCAAAGAAGGGATAAAAATGATGATAAATCAAATCAAGGTAAAGGTATTCAGTCTCATGGTTGTGAAGGATTTGGTCATATCAAAGCAGAATGTCCAACTCATCTTAAAAAACAAAAGAAAGGCCTATATGTTTCCTGGTCTGACGATGATGAGCCTGAGAGTGAACGAGATGATGAAAATGCCAAACATGTTACAACCTTGATAGGAAGATGTTAGTCTAGTGATGAAGGGGTTTCATATGTGGAATTGGCTGATTCTTACAAAGAGTCTTGTGTCATACCCCATTTTTTGACCTAAGATACCACTAACACGTGTCCCTTAATCCTGAATAGTCTCTGACTTTTCAGAGAAAAATTCGGCAAAGAGGTATTTTAAAATGCCTCATTTTTGTTCTGATCCGGGCCCTTTTTGTTTATTACTATTAGTCCTGTTAATTTATTTTTTTTATTTCAATTCATTTCCATCTTTTATTTTTCATTTTTTTTATCATACATTACCTTTATTTTTATTTCACTTTTTTAATTTAATTTTAGTATTTATCTGTTTTTTATTTATTTATTTTTTTATTTACATTATCTCTTTTTTATTATTTATTTATATTATTAGATGATAAGTTCCAAAACAGTCCAAATCCAAAATATGCAATCTGTAACAAACACACTTTCCTCCTCCCCAACCCACAATTTTTTTTTGCTTTTTTTATAACAAACCCTAATCCTAATCCTAGTCCTATAAAAAGCAACCTGCAACAACACAATTGACACACAATTTTATCCAACAACATAATTTTCACACACAAACATTCCAAAAGAACCTGCAAACCAAAACCTAGCCGCCGTAATTTACAATAGGGTTCTGAAGCATATTTTCTTTTCAATCCCAAGTTTCAGTTTTTCCTTTATTTATCCTTTGCACTCACGCTGTCATAGTTGTTGTTGCTTAATTCCATAATATAAGTTTCATATCCTTTATTTTTATGCAAAATCTATTAAGTATTTAGTAGTGTTACTTTCGATTGCTCCTGCTATACTTTTATCATTCTATTTCAAACTAAAATTCTTTATTGCCGATGTAATTGTTCTGCCATGTTATTACCCAATTCCCTTATTTCATATTATTACACTTTCTCATTTATTTTTGTTTTTGATACAATACACTTTCTTACTTTAAATTCCAATTGTGGATCATTGCTGCTACTGCTGTCGTATTATACATATACTCTAATTGTTGCTGCGTGGCTGTTTGGTTTCCATTTCCAATTGCTTTGAATTGTTTCTGGCCACTGCTGCTTATTTTATTTAGAGAATCCATCAATTGACAGGTGTTGCCGTGGCTGTTCTATTCCATTCCAATTGCAAGGTTGTGGCTACTCTACAGAGTTAAAGAGATCCGGTGGCCCTTTGCATTTCTTTTTTTTTTTTAATTTCTTCCTCATGCATTTTTGCTATAAGCAAACTTCCTCGACTCAAAGGCAGTACCATTTTTGCTGTTATTTACAACACTCGTGTTTCTTTTCACCACATTGTTCTTCCCATGTTGCACATTCTTATGGGTAGACTGAACCCATTTTTGGTTGGGTGCATAAGGGACCAAAGCTTTTCCTTGACCACTTTGATTGACATAATTGGTGGTCACAGAGTTATTGATGAAACGAATATAACTCTTTGTAAAGGTAAACTTAGGTCTATGATCACCATACCATTTCCCCCTTTTCTTATGTTTTGGGATAGAACCTTCCAGGCCTTTAGTTGCCTCTTTGTCAAACACATCACTGCATCTAGGGCAGAGCATTACCTTAGAATTCTTAAGCCTGCATCGATTGAGTAAATCAATCAATTCTTCTTCAGTTGTAGGATAGGTTGTAACGCCCTAGTTGTTATTATTTATTTTGATTTATTTTAGAGTCTTTTATATGATTTTAATATGAATCATGTTGATTGGTGTTGATTTTTGGTGTGCTATAT
>Ga0315915_1004472_pt1 | contig 17635 bp, 11 predicted proteins | sample MpolbnodulesMG_FD_207738 | JGI IMG/M metagenome (GOLD analysis project Ga0315915, IMG submission 207738) | Medicago polymorpha root nodule microbial communities from Los Angeles, California, United States - branched nodules | ecosystem: Host-associated > Plants > Roots > Nodule | place: USA...
GTTGTGACTCCCTAAACCCCAAAATAATTAATATTGTTTATTCAAAAAAAAAAAATTTGGTTAGTTTGTGGTAGAAAATTTCAAATTGCAATTTTTAATTTTTTTTTTAAAATTAAACATTCCTTCATAAGGTTCACGACATCACATTGGTCCATAAATCATTCATTCTTTTAAAGTATCTTTGTCTACATTACAAATAGATATTTTCTCAAAAATAAAATCAAAGATGATAACTACAATTCTTTCCCGGTGTCACCATCAGAGATGACTTTTCCTAGAATCTAGACTTCAAGCTTTATCAACCTATATTTACTGCAATTTTTCAAATGCACGACCAAGTGAGACAAACACAAATGAAGTGGTGAATTTCAAAAATTTGCAATAGTATAAATCAAATGAGAAGATGATGAAAATTTTCAATCTTTAAAAAAAAAACATGAAATTTTTCAAATATGCACCATATCATATATAACCATATTTAACAGAAATCATCAACCACAAACATCAACATAGTTCACAATATTAAAGTAGAAACTGTGACATATCAAATCATCAAGTATAAACAACATCACAACAAATCATCGTTAACACAAGTCATCTAGATAGAACATCAATATAAATCTACACATTCGACAAGTTCAAACACAATTCAAATAATAATATGCATGCTCTTAGACTCTTAAATCCTCTTTCTTTGATACCATTGTACTTTGAGGTACTTGGTTAGGAATATGTTCAACTTACTAACTAAAAGATTGATGCATCATACATAATTTCATTAAAATCATAGGATGTTTATTGCACAGCTGATTGACACTAGAGACCGAATTTTGTTTATTCTCCTTCTCTTTTAGAGTTATGTGCTTACATTTTTCTTCAATTTGAATTGAGAGAGAAGCTAATGTAGTTCTAGGGATTCAACATTACTCTATTGTCTCTCTCTCTCTTAATATGTTTCTTCACACACACATACTTATTTACTATATCACTCTCAGTGTCTCTCTCTTTCAATATGTTTCTTCACACACATACTTATTTACTATTCCTCTCTTATTTACACCCCACCAATCACACAAACTTATTTCATTCTACTTATTCTCATCTAGTATAATATTTCTCAAAATATTCAAATTAAAACACTACAATGTTTAGAGCATAATTAAAATACTAAAATAAACAGTGTAATATTCACACTTTATATGAATCATTAAGTCCAAGTAACCGACATAAATAACCATATCATAGAAAGTACACATAAGAGAAATAATTGTAGGATTACAAATATATCAAGATAATTTTTTTTATAAAATAAATAATTAAAATAGAAAAATATCTAAAAGAAATTAAAATATAGTTATGGATACACTTATTATTAATCCAATACACACAAAAATATCACAATAACTATCAACACATATAAACACATAGAATCAATTAAAATAGTAGCTAATGATTTATAAGATGAATACACATGTGTGTGTGGGGAAAAAGTGGGGTGTTATAGGGTTCTTACTCCTTAGAACCTTTTTAGACAGAGGGTGATTGCGGATCCTAGTGGTGTCCCTTGTGCATTATGTAGTATTTTGGTAGACTCGTCCACTCACTTGTTTGTTACATGTGATTTGGTTTTTCTCGACCTAACCTTCAAATATATGGTAGGTTAGGTCGAGAGTTTGTGCTTATGAAAAATTTGTTTGGTTTTATGAGGCTTTCCATGATCTTGGAGTTCGGAGGAGGGTTATGTTCGATTTGACTTTAGTTTGACATATTGTTATGTCGTCTATCTGAAGGTTCCGTGATGATCTTATCTTCTCTAGGTAGATAACTTTTATAGAGCAACTGGTGGATAAGATAAAATTCTCTCTTAAGAATTGACTTTTTGGTAAGAGCTCCGTAACCCCTCCTACTTTCACGAGTGGGAGGTGGAACTGGTTCTTTGCTGGAACCGATAGTGACTGGTGGAGGGGGCAATTTTGGATCGCTCTGACTTTGCGTGGCTGGTGATCCACTCCGGGTCGCTCTTGTAGGTGTTGTTGTTTCGCTTCCTCTTTTTCAGGTTGGAGCTGGAGTTTGTTGGGCGCCGCAGAGCCTGGTCGGCAATAGGGTGTTTCCGCTTTGATTTTATTATTGTTTCTTATTTGTAGCTTTTATATTTGTTTGTTTGTGGTTTGTTTTTTTACATTTCTCTCTAGACCTGAGTACGTCTTGTACTTTCCGTGTTTTTATTTGTACCGGAGCCGGTTAGGTTTTTATATATATCATTTGCCATTAGAGAAAGAAAAAAAAATACACATTCAAATAACATAACATAGCACAAGGATTACAAAATCATAAAACAATATATTTTTTTTAGTGAAAAATCATAAAACAATATTGTTTGTAGTAAAATAATAATAATATAAACATATGTACATAACCTACAAACTCTATTAAGGTTCCTAATGTAATCTAGCCTGTCTCCCAATAAAGGGTACCTAACAAGAAGAAGTTTATAGAAACGTACTATATCGTCAAGTAGGTTTTTATCATAGTTGACCCTGTAGGATCTGAAAGCAGATGTCTGACTAGAGACATTCTTAAGTTATTTGGTGCTATTATGAACATGTAGAGTGCAAACAATAGAAGATCTTTCGAGGACAGAGAAGAACCAAGAAATCCCTGCCACATCCTGCGATAAAAACCATTTAATCATCATTCCATTATGGAGGAATTTCAATCACCAAAGTGGAAAAAAAAAAAAAAAAAGCAATAAGAAGTAAAGAACTCAAAGAACCTGAATTATATCACAAGAAAGCAAACTGGTTTATCTAATGCTAACAAGTAACCTGAATACTACTAACCTTTATGCCACGAGGTATTGTTATGGTTTTTAGTAAAAAGGGAGTTGTAGCATGTAAAGGAACACAATTTCAGTTTAAAACTCAAAGAACAGCTTGAATGGAAATGGACCCATTCATATCAGATTTTCATATAATATGATTATGTGAAAAGAATTATGAAGTGTGAATTTCGTTATTATTTTGTTCCACGTGCACATTTAAAAAGTTTAATATGGTCGGACCGGACTTTGATCCTCTAGAGTTGCAGTCTGGCGTTGTGCTTGTAGGGATCATTAAATTTAAAGAAGAAACTACTCCAGAGGATCCAAACACTAGTCCGACCTACTTTTTTTTTTGAGGAAAGTCCGACCTACTTAATGTATGTGACACATACACATAACTTTCATGTGACCTTGTCCTGTACTAAAGGTAAAGCTGAGTGCCAGAATTTTCATGTGACCTTGTGATGTACTAGAGTTAGAATTGAGTCCATTTCTTTAACATGGAGATCCCGATTTAGGCTTTGTATGAGAGTTAGGAGCAAAAGGGAAGGGAGGGCTTTGGGGAAAGGGAAATGGAAAGGATGATATCCCCCACTTTACCTCGGGGTTTACTTTCTTCATAAATATTGCAGTATTAAAATTATATCAAGCCTTTATACCATCAAGTTTTTATACTACTAGAGTACTAGTCCTTATCCTGTCCTATGCTATCCCATACCAAAGAGGATTTTAGTGTTAACAATAAAACAGGTGCCATTTTCCAAATAACATAGAATTGGTATTATGATTTGTCGCATTTGTTTGGCAGTCAAGTTTCAACAACTGAAGCCAAGATAGACGATAAAATGTAGAGGACTGAAACATAATTTGTATAGCACATACTAACAACTAGAACAAAGTCCAAAACATCTATGACATATATGAGAGAAAATAGACCATACCACTCAGGTAAGCAGAAGAAAGTACGAAAGAATGTTCTAGTGCCCTCAATGTCCAGCTGCACAATTAGTGCTAATCCAAAAAGAAAGAATGATCTCTGTCGTTTCCTTTCTTGTGGCCAAAGTGTATTCCAAGCTGAAAGAAAAAGAAAATTTAAATGCACATACAAATCGAAAACCTTACATCAATGAGAAGTCTGAAAATGTCAGCTCTCAAATTTGGAATGAACACAGTCTACATCTCAAAATTATGCATAACTTTCTGCCAGATAGTAAAACTGTTTGAGGAAAGAAAAAAGTGAGCATAGTTTTTGTAATTTTGGAGGAACTGGTAACGTTTAGGGTCTAAGGTTCTAAGCTTACGGGTTTACTTGATTACCTCGCATTGATGGATTCTCCTTACTTCTTCCATAAGTAATAATGTCCCTTGCATTACCGTCATTCAAAATTGTAGCAATTACTGAAGCATATTGCGGAGCTTCCGACAACGATCTCACAACAGAGTAGCCTATTGGACGAAAACGATATTAAAAGAGCTATAAGTTAATTAAGTATATGCATATTATGAAAATGTGACAATGTCATGCCTGTGGCTGGATGCACCATGCTGGCAGCTGCACCAAATGCAAGGTTCTTCTGCTCTGTGTTTGGTAAGGATCCACCAACTGGGATATAAGACCATTCCTACACAAATTTGTAGATAAAAACACTCAGAATTCAACATGAGATGCTAAATATGTAGAAATGTACTAAAAGAACTTGTACATCTCATATTATAATTTCCCAACTATTATGTAACAGCTCAAAGGACAATTGGAAATCGAGGGTAAAAGACTGCTATCAAGGGAAGCACTGTTTTTCAGCCCGTCAATGTTCTCCAGTATAATACATGCTTTCAGCGGAAAAAGAACTGAATAAATAAAATTGATGACCAATGACCGCGGCAAATATCAGAAAATGTATTTTTCTCAGAGTAAGATATGTATTAGTACGATAGGACAGATTGGTCATTTAACAATACATATGCGGCACTAAGTATTCATCCTATATGGAAAATGGATGCATCCTTTTTTTTACAAGATGAGCCCGTGCTAAATTTATGTGGAACCCATATAATTTAGAAAGAACCATTTCCAAAGTCCGGGAACCATTCAATTTTCAGCCAATAGGAGGGAGTATGTTGCGAAAAGCCTGTTGGAAAGAGCTAGCATTGCCAATGCCCTTACCTCTTCATAAGTTTTTGTAACTTTGATCCCCATCGTATTTAATCTTGATAAGAGCTTTTTCTTTAATAAATCAAAAGGCATGGCATCTTTAGATGCCAAACATGTTTCCTGCAATTGGAATTTCACTATGAATACAAACAGAACTGCAATACTTAATGAAAAACACTACACTGCAAAAACATTGAGCAAACCTCAAAGAACACTTTTGAACGAGACATGGGCATTGCATAAAGAAATGTTGGATATTTAGCTTCTAGACTTTGAACATTGTTCTTCATATAGTCTCTGTAATCCATGAAAACCATCACATTTGGATCATAAGGACTGTTTTCAACCTAAAATTATAACAAAAAAAAGGTCATTGCTCATTATTACTATATCCATCACATTTTATACATATAATATTTTTCAATTAAAAAGAGTATACATGTTATGTTGTTAAAGAAAAGGAAGGAAGCATGGATAGACCAATATAGTGAAAATATAAGGCCCCGTCCACTTTTTGAAAACATTTTCTATGCAGAAAATATTTTCACAAAGTAAACGGTACCTAAGCTTGTCAGCACACTGTTTCCACTGTAAAGTACAACAATCCAATCATATTTTGCAGGACAGGAGTAATACTACATGATATCATACCAACAGTCTAATAAAAACACTAGAACCAAAGAGCCAGCCCCCTACCTCAACTTCCACACCATAAGCTGTTTGTACACACACCTTTGGACCCCCAACCTCATACTGCAATAGTTTCCCTGAAGCTGCTCCTGATGCAACAGTAGCAAGCCTATAATAACAGGTCAGAAGTTTCAATATATAATAATGGAAACCTGGTGCTACAAAACTACCGCCATAGCAAGGTTTAAGTAAGTTTCAATATATTATCGATGAGATAATAAAAATTATAAAAGCATGCAAATCGTACCTGCAGGGCACTACAGTATCATATTCACAGACAACATGATTATGACCATTGCTAGCCTCAACAATCCTTTCTACTTTTGAGCCAAGATACGAGACACCTGACTCGACACACCTAGGGAAAATTAATATGAATTACAAATCTACAAAAGGAAATAAAGTATTTATAACCAAGAAGTTAATTCAGAAATAATAGTGATACTATAGATATCATCAGCAGTTATACCTTCTTAACAATTCCTCGTGAAGCAAATGCCGACTGACACGGCCATAAGAACGTCCAATTGAAATGGGATTTTTATTATCAATATATACGACGGTATCCTTCCAAACATGTTCAATGCAACCTTCAAGTCCAAGACCTGAAATTTTAATGAAATGCACTTGGTAAGGCTTAATATCAACTAAGAAAGCAAAGTACATGCTCTTGTCCAGCAAGAAAATATATACTGTTTCTCAGGACATAAATATCCAAGCTGGTGAATGAAAAATATCAAAATATCAGAGATCATCAGAATAAAGAAGCAAACAGAAATTCCTTTAAATGAAATCTGTTAGGCAGTACCAACACAAGTAGAGTGAAAATGAAAAGTTCTAAGATCATAGTTTCTACGGTTCATAAAAAGATGGGCAAACTGAAATCACAAGGGAAAAACTATCAAAATCTCACAAATATGCTTGCAAAGATTCTGTAACATGTTTTATAATGTTGTATCCAAGATATGGATCTAAACGAATAGTATATTGATATAAAGATAATGTAATCAGAAAGATGCAGCAAGAAGGAAGGATACCTTTAAATTCATCCTCCCACACACCGTAGTTGTTTGTGAAAGGGAGATCCGGACCAATAAGTCCAACTTTTAATCCTAACTTGCCAGATTCAGCAGCTAGAGCAAGACCAGCAGGACCACAACCAATAACAACTAGATCTAGTATACCATCTCCAACAGAGATAGGTGGCAACTGCAAGAGCGATTAACGATAAATTCTCAAGAGAATAAACACACACACACAACATAGAAAAATTCAATAATCAATATTTGTTCTCTTTGAATCATGAAAACCAATGCTGTACGTGAAAGTTAACAATGCTTTCAAACTATAAGTAATATTACCAAAACGACAATTTGTGCTTGAAAATAAAGACATGTATGCCATAACACGGGTTACACGGCACAGTTCACATCATTCTTATTCATAGAAAGAGTCATGGCCGGAACAAGGTATACGTGATTTGTGGCGGTCACCCTCCCAAGTATCATGTAATACTTGAGCTATATCTATAAAAAAACACATTTCACCCCTTAAAAACGCATTAGTCCCACTTTCTTTATAGAACCTGCACACAATTGCTAATTTTGTTTAGGAGTAATGTATTTTACTTGCGCTAACCTTTGTAACACGCCATTCCATCCTTAATATATTTTTTAAAACAAGCCAAAATGCAATATATATTAATTCAACTGGCTGCAACTTTTAGAAAAATGTAAAAAAGATGATTATAATAATAATAATAATAATAAAATATAACTATTGTTCAAAAATAATAAAATATAACTCGAAGAAAAAACAAATCCTCAAATTTAAATCACAACTCCTGTGTCCTTCAAGGATCAATTGCTAAATGGGATGGTGTGATATCTCATAAAAAGGTGCTCTCTTGCGGATGGCATATTAAGGGAGTGGAAGAGTTCAGGTTTTCAATTTTTCGCTTAGTTAAGTAATCCGTTGAATTCTTAAATCTCCCAATATTTGATTGTACAGGGTTGGAGTACCCCTTGTACTCTCATTAATAATAATTTTTGCTTATAAAGAAACATTAACTCATCTTATAGAATTCATATTATTGTAAATAAAAGCATCATGTATGTCACCGCATATCATGAGATTGTGGCGTCATTTTCATACGCCATAACCATCCTTGTCACAATAGAAATTACTCTACAGTTTTTGCCCCGGCCCCTGGATAATTTTTTCTAGTTCCGTCCCTAGAAGGAGCTACAGTTTCATCCATATAATTCAAATATCTACACTTTAGATGGCCTAAAGAAATGAGACACCATTTTAAATCGACAAAGCATAATGCAATTACTTATACAAATAAATTTCAAAGACTTTTAAATCTCCAAGTCGTAAATAAGATAATTCAATCAACAGATAAAAGCTAATAACCTAAAAGTAAAAAACAAAACCAAAGTAATTCCATAACATTATTCTTTACATTTTCAATCAAAAAATAAAGGAAAAAATAAAAAGAAAACATACGCACACAAAACAGAGCTGTTTGGTAACCGTCACTCTCATGAGATTATATCAATTTTCACTAGCTTATAGCTTCTTTTTTATATTCTACTTCAAATAACATTTTGAGCTTAATTGGAAGAATAAAATAGCAATTACAAATCGTTTTAAATCATTTCATACTTATCAATCACTAACTTGCTAGCTTATTTAAGCTTAATTGAAAAAAAGAATAAATAGTAATTAAAATTGAGTTTAATGGTCTTGCACTTAAGGGTGTAAAATAGTTTTACACTATCATCCAATAAGAAACCATCAATCTACCATGTCAAACAACTAATTTCAAAATATCTTTGTAATTTCAAACCATTTTACATTGACGACGCATCTTATATTTTCTCATTACAAATAGATTTATGTAACTTTATAATCATCAATTATTTCAAGAGATTAATCATTTATGTCATATTCATCCATTGACGTGACAACAGCCTGAAAACACTAGTTTGTGTACACTGATGAAGTATACTAATTAAATTCTTATTTCAACTTTATAACCTACAATGTCACACAACTAATTTCAAAATATCTTTGTGATTTGGCAGAATACAAGATGATCATCAATTTCAAACTAATTTCAAAATATCTTTATAATTCCAAACTATTTTACATTGATAGCGCATCTTCTATTTTTCTCATTACAAATAAATTTATGTAACTTTATAATTATCAGTTATTTCAAGAGATTAATTATTTATATCATATTCATTCATTGATGTAACAATACATTGTCGGAGCAACACACTCTTCAGATAAAGAAAACTAGACAGTCTTAATTATTTATATCATATTCATTATGTGTACACTGATGGAGTATACTAATTAAATTCTTATTTCAACTACGATCAAATATTTCAAAGTCTATCTACCAATCAATGTGAAACACGGATATGGACACCAGACACGACATGGACACTGACATACCGACACAGCTAATAATTTGAGAAAATCACAATTCAACGGCTACATCAGAAAAGTCTCCTTGCTTCATAGTGCGCAACTCAACATAGTCAACAACAACTACTACAATAAGAATCAGAATAAAAGAAGCAAACCTTATCCGCAAGCTTAGATTGCATATCCATAGACTTTTTCTGCTGCATTTGAACAAAAACAAGTTCAGAACCACCAGCTTTAACAAAATCCTCCTCATCAGCATAATCCTCTTTAGCAACAACACAACTCTCACTTCCTGCACCACCTGCTTTCGCGTACAGTTTCATCGAACGCAAACGAATCGCGTTCGAGGAAGCTTCTCTTCTTCTCCAACAAATCTTCTTTCTCCTTAACCGCAATGAAGGACTTATGCAAAACGCCATTGCCGTTAAGTTTCTCGCTCCAACGCACTCCATTGTAACGAAGATCAGTGTTAAAACGACGTCGTCGTTTAAGTGCTTAGAAACATGGCGGTGTTGAAAATGAGTGTTGAAACGACGACGTAGATGGTTGGCGCTTTTTTGAGAGGGATTGTATGGTTTGTGTTGCAACGTGTTTCAGTTTTGATGATATAAATAGCCATCATCCGAATTCCACGTGGAGGTTGCTGATTCGCTGGACCTTTCCACGTGGTGGTTGTTGATTCGATGGAGTTTTGTGCAGCTACCCTTATCATAAACGATTCGTTGTAAACTTGTAACAGACAGCTTACACGTGTAATTATTAGCAGACCTTAAGGTAATAATAAGGCCTAACTTGAAATAAAAGAGGGGGGCCAAACCAAATTCTCGTGGAAAGTAAGCATACCTAATGTTATTGAGAAATGATATTTGTACACTATGACAACTTTTTGGTAATTTTCTCTCTCTCATACTCACACTATACTCTTATTCTCTCTCCATTGTTTTTGACCAATGAAAAGAGAGAGAAAAGAATTTGTCACAGAAGTTGTCTCAAATGGATGTTCAAACATCACTACTCAATGTTATGAGAGAAAGTCCCATAAGTCCTAGCTGAACAGACAAAAATGCCGAAATTGTTAAATCGGACGTCATGACCGAGGTTCGATTCCCGTACCTCCACTTTATATGTGAGTTTATGATGGCTTTATCATCTCGTCTACCTACCAAAAAAAATTGTTATGAAAGAAAAGCCAAACTTTTTTTTTCTTTAACACACTAGAAAAGATATTTGTTGATCTAATGTTCGGAAAATTTAAATATCATGAATCGAACTCAGGTTATTGTGAAAAATTTTATTTTTGATAAATCTCCTTCATCACTTAAATATAATTGTTTGTTTATACCTAAGTTGTTTTTAATTACACCACAAAGAACTGGAATTCCGGTTTGTGGTAACTTATTCCCCAAGATACAAGAGTTTAAAGAAACTATTTGAACAACTATTTTTTGATAATTTTTATGACAACTTTATCTTTCATACTCACATTATGTTTTTACTTTCTTACTCTATTATTTTGGTTTTTGTGTCAATACCTCATTTTTATTGACTCAAAAGTTGTCTTATAAATACATGTTCAAATAACACAACTCTTAAAGAAAAGGCTACTAAAAAAATAAAGGCTTAATTTTTCCACAAATTGGATTGTAGCTATCAGTGACAGTTCGAACTACAATTTCTTCTCCACACATGCATTCTGTAATTGCTCTCTTTCTCAAATTCGAACCAACATAACCAGTTGATTGACCCATTTGCTTTGACATTTTTTAGATTCGAAAAGTAGAGGATTAGAAGAAGAAGATGGCGAAGGACAATTCAATTTTGGATTTTGGAAGATGATTTTGGAAAAGCCCTAATTTTTATGGAAGAGCCCTAATTTTATTGAAGAATTTTAGAGAGAGAGGGGGAGAGAGAGAGATAGGAGGAGGAGGTCATGAAGAGGAAAGATGGAAGAACCAAAAATTTGAGTTTCTGCAGTGAATCAAGCCCTTATATACGTGTCACGTTGGATCCTTCACGTGTGCACTCACTAACGACAAAGTCACCTATTTGATAGAAATGACCTTTTTGAATAACGGGGCAAAAGTTGAGGATCAAAGTGTTGATTTTTTGAGTTATGAGACCAAAATAAAAACTGAAAATTAATTAGAGGACAATTAGACCAATTAAGCTAAAAATAAAATGAAATGTTTCCTTTTAATAAAGTTTGTTTTATTTTTCAGACAAAGGGAAGATGACCCCAATATATTAAGCCGAAAGAAAGAAAAGAGAAGGGACCAAATCAAAACCTTTTAGTAAAGCTAAAGTCAGGAAGACCAAACTTATTTCTAATTACATGAGGATAAACAATTTGTAGCAAATCATTCCACCATATACAAGAGCCTAAAGAAAAGTCTACTACGGATTATAAGTTTTCAATTATTTTTTAGTTAAATAAGTTTTCATCCTTAAAAATACAACGAGTTATAATTTTAAATCCTAAAAAAATAAAAAGGGATGTTTTCTTCCTTTTAATAAAACTTGTTTTATTATTTTATCCTTGATGAAAATAATTTTAACATGTCCTTGATGTTTTTTGAACAAAATATAGACATATAAAGGTTGGACGTAATAAATTTTCATAAGTTGGAAGAAGGTGAGAAAAACATAAGAAGGAGGATTGAATTGTGTTAGCTTTTTCATACTTTTTTATAAGTGTTTCACGAGTTTAGGGTCTGAGTGCAACGGATAAAAAACACACAAAGATCTCTCTCTCTATATATATAGAGAGAGAGAGAGAGGACAAAACAATTATACTGATTCCTCCTACAATATCCAGGAGTAGTCCAGTCCCCTTGTACTTACAAGGGAATTTCATTTTTCACTATCGCCACTAAAGATTACAATTGTTCAAGCACATAAGTAAGAGACTTTCAAATTCTACAATCTAACTTAATCAAATAAAAGATTGTTAGGTTTTTACACTTGGTATACAATCAGAGGTGTAAACAATTGCTAAACAGAGTAGACTCTTAAGACTTAGAATTTCTAGGATATGAACTTAGTAAGAAATTCTCAAGTGTTTATGCGCTTTTGAATTTGACAGAGTAAGGGCACAATTTAAAATTGCAGAGTCTATTCTATTCTTCAAGTCTCCATCTCCTTAAATAGGCAAGGATAATGAGAGATGTTGGAGAGTGTCAGCACATTAAGAGTCGTTGAGAAGCATCAAATCAAAGATGTTGGGATGTTGCCTGACATGGTTAATGTCGTCTGAAAAGACATTTGAAATCCATTGTTGCAAATAGAATTATCTGTTTCATTCCTTTTTTTCTTGAATTTGACTTAACACATGATTCAGAAGAGGACAAACTGTACTATCTAAAAGTGAAACCTTCAGAAGAAGACAATGTCTGACATGTCTTTGAGAGTCTTCTATTCTTTAGAGCCTGATGACCTTCAGAGTTTGATATGCAGAGCCTCTGAGTGCAACTCTTCTTTTGATTCAAGTGTTGACTTCTGGTTGACCTTCCTTCGGATCTTATACCAATCTTTTAACTTCTTTTGTGTTTCTGATGCTCTTATATATGTTCAGACCTTGATAAATTTTAATCTAAGGTCCTACACACTTAAACATATATTAGTATATCCACTTGTTCTTCAATACTTTGTTATCATCAAAACTTTAGAGGCATTGTATAAATCCATTTTTTTTTCAACAAGAGTGTTTCTGATGCTCTTATATATGTTCAGACCTTGATAAATTTTAATCTAAGGTCCTACACACTTAAACATATATTAGCATATCCACTTGTTCTTCAATACTTTGTGATCATCAAAACTTTAGAGGCATTGTACAAATCCAATTTTTTTTTCAACAAGGGACATGTCTTGAATATAAAATGGTCATAATCGTGATATTATTATGAATATAAATTAGTCATTAGTGACAAAAAATGAAAGGGGAAATTTTGACAAAATGAAAACAATCTGTTTTATCTTTTAGTGTCTAAAATCAAAATTGTTGTATTTTCATGGACGAAAAAGTTATTTAACCCTTTATTTTTTCTCGATGGCAAAAGTATCAGGCTTCGAGTTGGAAATGAGTTGTCTTGTGTCGTTTGGCTTAACCCAATTTGATTTGATAATAATTTATTTTTGAAATTTGACTCAAGTTTGATATGAATATTTTTTTAGTTTTAACTCGATTCGATTCAAGTTCACAAATAATTTATTTAAATTTGTTAGCTCAGATCACATAATTCAAAAAGTAAAAAGAAACAGATCTTTGAATTTTTCAATTAATAACTTAATAGTAGATAAGTTTGATAGCTCAACTGATTTTAGCTAAAAATATGTTAGGATTGATGAAATGTGATGGAATAGAATATAGAGTGAAAATATTAAAGAAAATCTCCAAAAATACTAAACTAGTTAAACACAAAAGGAAAATGTAGAAAAATTTAAGTATAACGTATTAATCAATTTAATAAAAATAATATATTTTAATTCTACTAAGTAGTTAAATAAATGTAGTAAAAACTTATAAGCTTATCCCATTACGAAGTCATTCCAATCAATTGTAGAGTAAGTTTAGTTAGTTCCGGCAAAAAGAAATTAAACAATGGAATGTAATCTATGTTTTATTATTTCCCGCTTCACTTTATTGTGTTTCATTTCATTTTGCTTTACTCCATTCTTTTTAATATAGCCAAACAAAACCTACGGGTTGAAGAAGTTAAATGATGACTAGGGTCAATGAAGGAGAAAAATACTAATATTTTTTTGGTTACTAGAAAAATACTAATATAATAATTAATAGTTATCATTTTCCTATTGGAAAAAAAAACTTAGAACTTTTTAGATCAAATAATTGTCTAATTGCAAAGCATAGATATAAATTAGGTTTATAAAAAATCCTCATTCAAAAATTGATTGACTTCAACCAATCAATATTCAAGGTTAAACATTCAAACAATTTTGGACATAAATTCTTTCACAAAACTTAACGGCAATTGAAGTTCGTCTTCAAAATTATTAATTTACAACTTAGTACTTAAATCAAATAATTTTACAAAGCATTAATTAGCTCATGACTTAATAAAATACAATAGAAAACTTCTCATTACCACGGATTACTAACTAAAAACCTAAAATAACTGCATTTTCGCAAATGCACACACACAAATAAGTAAAAGATGATTGATCAAATCAAGTAAATCATAAAAACCAATGAAATAAACATGTACCAGCGGTCACAAAATCACATTTAACCCAAATTATCACACAATACATATTTGAATATTCATATTTTGCACATAATCACATCTCTATCAACATTTGTTTAACAATTACTCATATTTACATAATTCACCTACTTATTTTAGCAAATATTCACATATTTCATGTTCAACACATATCCGTCTTTGCATACACTCATATTTACACATACTCACAGTTACGCATATAACATATTCACATAATGCAAAATCATCACAATTAACATTTATCATCTATCAACATATATAGGCGTATCGCTTATCACATATACACGTTGAAATATTTATCGCATAATATATAAATATTTAAATTATTAATGTTGATGAAATCTAAAATTAGCCGAGGTCAGCTAAGTTTCCTCAACCGTGATTCTCTTCCTTCAAGAGGTTAACACTTACGAAGAAACTATTCCCTCAAAAATAGGTCAAATCACTACCCTATTCTATTAGAATTTCAAATAAGTGATCACAGGTATACATCATAGTTCAAATTTATGAAAATGTGGAGCTTACATGAAGACCGTAAAAACAATATTGCAAATAGATGGAACACTCCTATTATTGGTTGCCCTATGTTTGTTTTAAATAAGAGGCTGCAAAATTTGAAGATGAAACTAAGAACATGAAATAAGGATTTCTTTGGTAATGTGCATGATATGGTAAAGCAAAATGAAGCAAAATTGCAAGACATTCAAGCTCAATTTCAGATGAATGGTCACACTTATTTTCTTATGAAACAAGGAAAAGTAACTCAATGTGGAGTGGACAATGCTTTGAACAAAGAAGAATTGTTTTAGTTAGAGAAATCAAAAGTGATGTGGCACTTGGAGGGTGATAGAAACATTGCTTATTTCAATAAAATCATCAAAATAAAAAACACAACAAAACTCATCACAATGAACAAAGATGGAGAGAATTCACTTACTGAACCAAATCAAATAGCTAGCCATGCAAGCAACAATTTTAAAAATCTTTTTTGTACTAACATTGTTTTGCAGGATCATTCTTTGAAGGAGGAAGCTATCCCTAATCTGATTGAAAATAATATGCACTTTTGACAATGATAGTGCACCAGAACCAAGTGGATTTGGAGCATGCATCTACCAGACATACTGGGGGATTGTCAAGACAGACGTGGTCAAGGCAGTGCTTCAACTTTTCATAACTAGTTGAATATTTCCTAACTACAATGGTTTTAATCCCCAAAACATCAAATGTAGACATTATGGATCAATTCGAACCTATAGCTATGGCAAAATTTAAGTTCAAAATCATCTCCAAAATCATAGCTGACAGACTTGCTCAAGTGATGCCAAATCTCATTTCAATGGAGGAAAGAGGTTTTATTCAGGGAAGAAACATCAATTATTGTGTTTGTTTGGCTTCTGAAGCAATTAATATCATGGATCAAAGGTCATTCGGTGGTAACTTAGCTGAAAAAGTTAATACTAGCAAAGCATTTAACACTTTAGATTTGAATTTCCTTCTAAAGGTTCTCAAGAAGTTTGGATTCTATGAAGATTTTTACGACTGGATTGATGTTATGTTACACTCAACAACTTTATCAATATGCATCAATGGTACACAACAAGGATTATCTTTTTGCGCCAGAGGAGTTAGGCAAGGAGACCCTTTGTCTCCTTTACTATTATGCATCTCAGTAGAAGCTTGACAAAACTTGTTGAACAAGACAAGTTGGAATAGATGAATGGTACTAGAAACTTTAAAGTTCCGTCTCTCATACTTTATTCAGATGATATCATGGTATTTTGGAAAGGAAAGAGGTCTTGTGTAAAGGCTCTTATTACTCTATTCATAATGTACACTTAAGAATCTGGTCAAAATATCAACAATAGCGAATCAACAATTTATTCAGGTTCCATCTCAATTGCTAGACTCAATCATCTGGTCGATATAATTGGTTTCAATAAAGGATCCCTCCCTTTCAACTATTTGGGAGTTCCTATTTTCAAGGGCATACCAAACTATCAGCTTGGAAAGCTTCCTTATTGTCAATTTCTAGAAGAGCTCAATTAGTAAAACCAGTGGTCTAAAACATGTTAATTCACACTATAACAATTTATGACTGGCCAGTTTTTTTGTTAAAAGAGTTTGAAAGTTGCATCAGGAGTTTCGTTTGGTCAGGAGATGTTACTTAAAGAAAGATGGTCATTGTGGCATGGAAGAAAGTTTGCAAACCGTATGATCAAGGGGGGCTAGGCATCAAATCAATCGTTAGCCTAAATGTTCTAGTAAATCTCAAATTGTGTTGGCACATGGTTCACTCAGAAGAAAGTTGGTCAGCACTTCTCATCAGTAGACTGATTGGAAATGACAGAGAAATCAATCATAACATTTCTTCATCTCTTTGGTCAAGCTTGAAGAATGATTATAATGTTATTTTGGAGAGTTCTACTTGGCTTTTGAGAAATGGTCAAAACATCAACTTTTGTTCAAACTATTGGTGAGGAGAACCATTAATCAACCTACACTTAATTACAAACTTCGTTTTAGATGTTGGTGCAAAGGTTTATGACTTTATTCAAAATTCACAATGGAATTTTATATATGATTTCACCAACAATTTTCCATAGTCAGCACAACTTGTGCTCCAGGTAATCATTCCCACACAAGACAAAAAGGTTACAAGAGGCACTCAGACATTGAAAGATGATTTTAGATTCAAATCACAACAGTTACAAGAGGTTAACTTGGCCAAAGTCATATGGGCCAAAAATATTCCTCCATCCAAATCACTTTTAGTTTGGAGAATAATGCATGATAAAGTTCCATGTGATGACAAACATAAAGAGAGTGGGTGCAATATTCCTTCTGTGTGCAATCTTTGTGGGAGTAGTGAGGAATCAACATTTCAATTGTTCTTATTGTTTGCATACTTTGTGCAGGTTTAAAAATGGCTGGTTTCAGTTCTTCAAATAACTATTTTGTTTACATCTGTGGAAGATGTTTGGAGTCTTTATGGTAGAGGTTGGTCACCTCAATGCAAGCTAGTGATACAAGCTCCCCTATCAACACTTTCAATGCTATTTGGCAGTCAAGAAATTATTTATGGCGAGTCTATTGCTGCAAAAATTATTCATTAGTTACCATTTGATCAATGCTAGAATGTACTATTCTAAAGGATTTCAAATGCAACATTAACCCTCCAAAAACAAGTATTGTCAAAGAGGAGGTTTCACACCCTTCAATTTTAAATTCGATCAAATGTAATTGTGATGGTACTGTTATCGTTGATCCAAGTGTCTCTTC
>Ga0315915_1004477_pt1 | contig 17623 bp, 8 predicted proteins | sample MpolbnodulesMG_FD_207738 | JGI IMG/M metagenome (GOLD analysis project Ga0315915, IMG submission 207738) | Medicago polymorpha root nodule microbial communities from Los Angeles, California, United States - branched nodules | ecosystem: Host-associated > Plants > Roots > Nodule | place: USA...
TATGGAATCATAAATTGTGAAGTTTTTACTACCTAAAATTTTACTTTTTAGTTTCATCAATTGATAAAACTAATTTTTTTCAAGTATGTAATTTTGTCACCATCAGAATTGGATTATTCTTGATGTTTAATTATGTTTTCATTTTTCAGATCATTTGCCTTAGTGCCACTACAAACAAACTCTCAAACATACAAAAGCAGGCAGAGGAATATGCTGCTTTGATCATGGAAGAACTAGACCCTGATGATACAGGATTTATCATGGTAATTATTACTTATAAGATCATCTTATATGCTACTGACTTGATCTTCTTATTCATATTTTTCACTTGGTTGCTAGTGGTACTTAGGCTGTTATTTGGTCACTCTGCAGATTTTTGAAAGGATCTTGGCATATATCATTTATTATTCCTTTATAAAACTTTATTTCCTGCAATTAGAGCATCTTTACATGACATGTAGAAATGTTGTGTCTCACATTATAATTTTATTCCTCATTTCTCTATTGATTCAACCTCGATATTTGTAGTGAACTCTTGATGATCTCCAACATTAAAGTTGTGTTGCTAATATATTGTTGACTGTCTACTACTCTCGTTTTTTAATAAATTCAACTGTTTTCACTCACCTAATCTCCGCATCGATCGTTTATCTCTGGTCTCTGTCTCTTACTAATCTAGCTTCTAATTTTAGCCATATTTTTTTGGCCATTTGGTGATTATTGTTAGGTAAATGACCTAGAGATACTCTTGTTGCATGGACCAACTCATTCTACACGAGGAGATAGTAAGTACCTGAGCCAAATGCTAAGCATAAAGCTTAAGGGTACATATGAATACAATCCTGTTAGGAAGAGGTATAGAGATGCCATTTACTTTCTGCAGGATAATTGGCAAAGAACTTGGATATTGGTACTATGGATTGGTGTTATGTGTGGTCTATTTGCCTACAAATTCATGCAGTATAGAAGAAGAGCTGCTTATGAAGTAATGGGGCATTGTGTGTGCATGGCTAAAGGTGCAGCTGAGACACTAAAATTGAATATGGCTATTATCTTGTTACCTGTTTGTCGAAACACCATCACATGGCTTAGGAACAAGACCAAACTAGGCATTGCTGTTCCTTTTGATGATAACCTCAACTTCCACAAGGTAAATTTTACAAACCGTTCTTCATTTGTGAGTGACAAGATTAGAAAACTAATCTAAAAAAATTGATAGTAGCAACTGGTGCATGGTTATCACTATCTTACAATACATGGAAGCCAAATCTCAATTTGATACTAAAATGATTCTAATCGATACGAATCTTAGTGCGTATCTATTTGGACATGAATCTTATAGTGCATCCCAATTCTTTCTAATGAATTACCACCTAAACTTGGTGCAACCAACCACTTTTTCTGTCAGTTTTGTATAAGCAAACACTTTTCTTTTCTCATTTGATATATAACTTGAATCTTGAATTATTTTGAGGTTCATACATGATATATCAGCTTACAATTTTGTTATTTCACTTATTATTTTGCTTAAAAATGGTGTATTTTTATTGGCAATGTATCTTAAGATTCGATTCTTGATTTGGAAAAATATCTCCCGACTCGAGATTTGAATCTCGATTTGATAACCATGAAATGATGAGAGTCTGTTGTAGGTGATTGCTGTGGCAGTAGCAATTGGAGTTGGTATACATGCTATTTATCATCTTATTTGCGACTTTCCTCGCCTTCTTCATGCAAATAGTGAAAAGTACAAGCTCATGGAACCATTTTTTGGAAAGCAACCAACAAGTTATTGGCATTTTGTGAAATCATGGGAAGGAGTAACAGGGATTGTAATGGTTGTTTTAATGATAATAGCTTTTACACTGGCTAGTCCATGGTTCAGGAAAGGAAGGGTTAAGCTACCTAAACCCCTCAATAGTCTAACTGGTTTCAATGCCTTTTGGTACTCTCATCATCTCTTTGTATTTGTCTATGCCCTTTTGGTTGTGCATGGAATCAAACTTTACTTAACTCGGGAATGGCACAAAAAAACGGTTAGCACCTTCCTTCAATTATCCTTTTTATCCAATTTCTCAGCTAATTCTTATATATTCTAAGGATTGTATGTGTTTTGTAGACTTGGATGTATTTGGCTATTCCCATTATCATTTATGCATTGGAACGACTGACTAGAGCACTCAGATCAAGCATCAAGCCTGTGAGAATATTAAAGGTGAATGTTGAATATTGAATCAGTATCACTGCTTGAAGAAACATATTAAGCTTTTGAAATGTTGTTATCCAAATTCATTCATAGATATAAATTGCTGCATATTATTCATTTATGCATTCAATAGACAGATCAAGGATTGTTTATCTGGAACTTTGAAAAGATTGTTGTTCCATTAATTGATATTTTTTGGCTAATATTAAAAAAATGGAGATGCATTAGAAAAAATAATATGTATGTCTGACCAAATTTTGTATGTCCTGTTTGAAGGTGGCTGTTTATCCTGGAAATGTGTTGGCTCTTCATATGTCAAAGCCTCAGGGGTTTAGATACAAGAGTGGACAATACATGTTTGTAAATTGTGCTGCTGTCTCTCCATTTGAATGGTAATACGAATTTGAAGAAACATAATTAGTAGTCTTTGCATGCTATATTAATTGTTGCATCTAAATACCTTCTTAAAATGTTAAATGTTGTTATGATTTCACAGGCATCCATTTTCCATAACCTCTTCCCCGGGAGATGACTACCTTAGTGTTCACATCAGAACATTAGGTGACTGGACCCGGAGTCTCAGAGTCAAATTCTCAGAGGTGTGAATTCAGGTTAACTTTTGTTGGGTAATAATGGTATTATAACTTATTATTTTGACAGCTTACATAGCAAAACTCACTGATTACTACATTTATCTCTATTTGGGTGCATTCCAATTTTCTTAGCAATTTGTGGTTTCTCTTTTGACTATATTGCTTTGGTTATATATTTCAGAGTTGCCTTCCACCGACCCATGGGAAGAGTGGACTTCTAAGAGCTGAATGCATGCAAGGGGATAGCAGCCCAAGGTAACACAGATACTATCTTTACTCATAAATATAAGCTTTTAAAAAAAATATGTTTGAAAAGGTAAAATCCATGTGCTAATAAATATCAACAAAAAACTAATTGTCAATTGGTAGTAGCATGTAAATGGATGAGTTGTGTTGGTTGATAATGCATTTCACATAATTTAGGGTGGTTATATTTTAACTAAAATACTTTTAAATATTTGTTATTTTTTCACAAAATTTGACTAGAAAGTTACCAGAACATTTTTTAAGGTTGTTAAACAAATTATTTAATCATTATGAAACTTGTTTTAAATTCAAAAACTTGACTATTTCAATTGGATTTGGTTATATAGTGTGTATTTAGTATTATTTATTCATTAAATTAAGTTGTTATGTTGCTTGTTAGTTTTAGTTTTAATTTTAATAGGCCGTTCCTATTAGACTTTGAAATTTATTCACAAAAAAACATAGACAATTTGTGTTTGGGTGTGAATAAATGATAGTCTGCCGACCGATGTAACCAATGCATTCAGCAATAGTACCGTGTCCAATTTGCTTACGGTTTTATTATCCTTGTGGCCAAAAGGAATTGTTTGTTGTATTTGAAGTTTACACTACGATGATTATTATTGTCAAAATAAATAGACTAGGTGGAAATGGACACTTGTGTTGAAAATTCTTGTTCTAAGCTAAGTAGGTAATCAACCCAGCCCAACATTTTAATTAGTGTTAGAAAATGTTAAATAAATATATAAAATATAAGGCTAAAGCAAGTGCATTTGTATGACATTTAGTGACAAACTAATGATGCATAATCATTTATAATACAGGGTTTATTGCTTAGTGATCAGTAAATAATGCATTATTGTACTATGCAGTACTCTGCCTAAAGTTTTGATCGATGGTCCTTATGGAGCGCCTGCACAAGACTACAAGCAATATGATGTTGTTTTACTTGTGGGTCTAGGAATTGGGGCTACCCCAATGATAAGTATACTAAAGGATATTGTGAATAATTTCAAGGCCATGGAAGAGGAGGAAAGGATCACTAATATGGAGGAGGGGACAAGTGGTAAATCACCAAAACCATCACAACACAAAAGAACCGGTTTGAGTAACTTTAAAACTAAGAGGGCTTATTTTTACTGGGTTACTAGAGAACAGGGTTCATTTGATTGGTTTAAAGGAGTAATGAATGAGGTGGCTGAAGATGATCATGGGGGAGTAATTGAGTTACACAATTATTGTACTAGTGTTTATGAAGAGGGTGATGCTCGCTCTGCTCTTATTGCTATGCTTCAATCACTTAATCATGCTAAAAATGGTGTGGATATCGTCTCTGGAACACGCGTCAAGTCTCACTTTGCTAAACCTAATTGGCGTAGTGTCTACAAGCGCATTGCACTTAATCATCCACAAACACGCGTTGGTGAGTTCTCATTTTTCAACCGACATTAAAAGTATCATTTGTGTGCATTTGCAAATAAATATAAGTGTGGGTGTGTGAGACCAAAACAATTAATACTTAAAATTGCTTAGAGGAGACATATAATTATCCTTTTAAAAGTTGAATGCTTATCAATTTCAATATTGGCATGGAGAAAGAAATAATTGGTGTGGTTAATTTAATGCTAGCGTCACTGAAGAGTGTGATTTATGTAATGCAGGGGTGTTTTACTGTGGGCCACCTGCACTTACTAAAGAGCTTCGTCAATTAGGTTCGGACTTTTCTCACAACACAACTACCAAATATGATTTCCACAAGGAGAATTTCTAGTGCTTATGGTGGACATTAATTATTGAAGAGAAAAAACAACGTGGGAACAAGATGGTCGACCACTTTTGTCCCACTACCACCTTGATAAATATAAATTTGTATTGTATGAAGATGAATGAAAGTTGGTATAGTCTAAGTTGTGTGTTGACCATCGTCACCAAATTGAGAAGGGAAGGTTGGAATGAATCGCGACGCCTTCACGACGCAAAGAAATATGAAGATCTCAGAGAGGGGGGGGGGACTGGAAATTATAGTATGTAGAGAAAGAAAAAAAGGAAAAGGGGCATTTAGAAGAGTATATTAAACATTTTTATATATAATTACTTGTGTAATTGTTGTTTTTTTTGTTGATACTTGTGTAAATGTTTGAAAGAGTAGTTTATGACGATAATTTATGGAAAATAGCAAAAATGTGATTACTCGTTACTATGTTTGTACTTTGTAGAAGCTTATCTTCTAAGCTCTTCTAGATATTATAAACTGATAATTTTAAACTTATGCATAGTTTGTTATCTTCAACTGTAAAATAATTTGTACATAAATAAGTGCTTCATTGAATTGCCTCCATCTAGTTGAGGTGAAGTAACCCGGATAGCTAGAGTTAAATGATCAAGCAGAGACTTGACAACCTACGAAATCTGAATCGGTATAGAGTGGGTGAAATTTTTAAAGATCTTTTATGATGCAACTATTTTACTGTCCGGTTCTTTCAATAATGCAGAAACCACTCTCGTTTTGCTTCGTCGGAATCATTCAGATTTTGCTTTCTTGATGATTCCTTCCAACCGATTAGGGCATCGAGCCTTGCCGGAGTATGTGGTAAAAGCGCAATTAAAGTGTACATGTTGCTTTCATAGAAATCTTCCATTGAAAGTAGTCTTATTCAATACATTATTGATATTAGTCATCTCTCAATCAGCTGAGAATTTAAAATTCAAACCTCATTTTGTTGGTTGGGAGAGTTTCACTTCCTCTATTTGACTCAACTTTAGTTAGGAGAGTATGCTAAACTTTACTATTGACCTTGTAACCACACATACTCAAACAAAACACACCAAAGAGGGAAAAATATGGTGACTCGGGTTTTACCCGTGATTCCATATAAAGTCTTTTCACAATCAAATCATTATGTTGTTACAACAATGATATTTAATTTTTTGTGTAAATTGAGTATTACGCAACTATAAATATTAATATCTTGAATCGGATAGGATTGTAATGGATGACTTCTCCCTAAAAAAATTAGTATTGGTATATTTTCAAGGTTGAATCTAAATCTAAAAGTTCTTATTATGTTGAAAAAGTTTGTTATCGTCTAATATAAGTGTTGTAGTTAACATTTAAACTTTATAAATAGTATTAGTATAATATTTTTAAATTTAAAATAAATCACTCACCTAATTTTTTTTAAAACCAGCCATTCTACATTCTAGCTTTAACATATAACCGCTAACCATAATCTGACGAAAAGAAAAGTGTTAAATGATGTGAGTACATCTTATTTTATTTGTTTGATAATGGATGTGACTGCATATTTTCACATATGAGTTATTTTCTCCTTGTTATTTTTCCTTTCTCTAACCGAGACGGTTTTTATGTCATTAATTGAGATATAAAACTTTTGTGAAAATGTTAAAAGAAAAATATGAGTTTTATTTCTTCTTTGCTGTGAATCTTTGATGATCTGTGACGATATCATGATCATCATTAATTGTGCAATTTCAAAATCAAGTATCATTAGAACGAAGGTGCTCTTTAGTGGACTCTGTTCTTTTTTTATAAGGATTTAGTGGACTCTGTGTTGAATTTTAACAATAAGCACTAACATTTTAAAATTTGGTACTATTAGAATCACTAATGTGCTTGGTTTGGCGGTGGGTTACGCTTTTTCGCGTTTCAATGCAAAATTAGACGTGAAAAATACAAGCTCTAAATTGGAGCTTTGGGGCAAACACACGTTGGGTGAGGTGACCATCGTAAAAGCAAACATGCTATAATTAAACTTAGGATGCAAACTGCAACTCTCTCTTTTATTTAGTCCAGAAACTATAAAAACATAATAAATGGTTTCGAAACTGTCTTTTTTTTCCCCTAAACGAAGTGTCAAGTAACACATGAAACACACACAAATGTAGTATTTCATGTTTAAATTCGGGAATAAAATATTCATTCTAATAATATTGATATTGTCAGTTGAATCAACTTTTTCAAATGCTTCTAAACTAATTTTGTTTAAATAAATAAGTAGTTTATCGATCACTTTCAAAATAGGAGAAAAGTGATTGTTTAGATGCCGAATTGCAATGGAATCAAACACCTATTTGTAAATAAATAGGTGTGTATTTTTTATGAACCGTTTACATCCTATATTTGAGAGATTTTATTTTGGGTGAATGACACAGAAAATTTAAGAGTTACATGTCTTATGCACTTTTTTTTTTCGAAAATCTTATGCACTTATTAAAATAGAAATGTTAGGGTGAGGCCGCAGTTTGTTTGTCTGGGTCATTGGCCTTCTTTACGGATATACAATTTGACTCTTCTTTTCCAATTTTATTGATTTCTCGCTTGTATTATGCATATCGGATTATACAATTCGAATGGTATAAATATCTCATAAAAATCTTTAAAACACGCTAAAACTTTTTAAATTTTAGAATTTGAATAGAGCGCGCGATAAACTCATAGGATGAGAAAGGTAATGGTCATACAATTTTAGAGGGGATCCTTGGTCATTGTTCCTCTTATGCTATAATAGGTTAAATTATATTTTGATCCCTTAAGTAATTTTATGTTTTATTTAGTTCTTTTGAGTTTTTTTATTTCGATCCTTTAAATAATAAATGTTGGACAATTTCGTCCCTTGAGCATATTTTTTTGTCACGAGTCTCTTAAGCATTTTATCAACATCACGATTAAAATCATAAAATCCTATTCTTTTGCGATTTTGCTCACCCTCTTAAATCCAAATCGACAGGCACATCAAAAAACATGCAAAATTATGGTAAGATCGCACCAAAATCGCATGAAATTGTGAAATCGGTGCAACATCATAGGCTTTTATATATACAATTTTGAAGGATTCTAAACATTTAATGATACAAGTCAATTTTGAGCTCGGTTTCAATTATTTATATTTCGTTATCATCATGTGCCATCGTCATCGCCAAACTCTTATTTTGTTCAATAAGAAATGGACAATGAAGGTGAAAATGGAAGTGATGCAAATGGTGATGATGATGGTGAAGATGGAGGAGGAGGAGAAGATGATGAGATTGATGAATGAAGATGCTGATATGATGGGGGATGGTCCATAGACTTGGTGTGTGTGATTTGATGTAGTATCTAGGCTTTAACTTGAAAATATTTTGATAGAATCCTTTTATTTCAATTGTGATTTTACGATTTTTCAATTTTGTTATGTCCCATATCCTACAAAAATAGTCTAGTAAAATCCTCGATTGCGATTTTGTTATCCCTTTTCGATTAGAAGGAATATCCCGATATTGACAACTTTAGCCTTAAGTTTTTTTTTATTTTACTTTGGTCAATTAACTTACAAATATTATATATTTTGATTCTTTAAATTATAAAATTCAAACACTTTAGTCCCTCTTGTTAAGGACCAAAATATCTTTACATTTGTAACTTAAGGAATCAAATTATTAAACATTCATAACTTAAGGGACAAAATCGTATGATGCCAAAAAAAACTAAAGGGACTAAAATAAAATGAAAAAGACTTAAAGGATCAAAGTAAAACGTAAAAATAATTTAACTAAATAATATATTCTGATTTTATGTTTCTATCAACAATCAGGGCCGTATCTGAGGCAGGGCGAAGAGGGCGACCCCCCTAGACCCAAAAAAAATAAGTATGAAATTTAGGCCCCCAAAATATTTTTTAGGGGTTTATTAGGCCTTAAAAAAATTGCTTAGTTTTTTGTATCAAGTTTGATAGTTATATATATATTTATTAGTTAGGACCCAAATTGTAAGTTCGCTCTAGGCCACCAAAATTTTAGAAACTGTCCTGTGAACAATTTATGTTACATGTACGAATGGAAGGTGGAATCTGTCTACTGCAACCTACAGTGTCTTGTGGTGGTGGCAGTGCAAGATTGCGGTGCTTTCGGGGTGTTTAGCGGGGATCTCCCATATTTTCCTCGTGGAAGTGGCTTCTTCTGTCTCTACCTTGTGGTGGACCTTTGTGTTTCCTATAGTTGAGTGCTTAGTACAGGGTTGAGGATTGTACTTGGCTTTTAAACTCATTATCCTGGAAATCAGATATTAAGACAAAAAAACAAAAACAAAAAAACTTTTTGAGTATTATCCATTCATGCACAAAATAAACTTAATAGAAAATTGAGTTAAAACATACTTCAACATCTGTTTCATGAAAAACCTTTTCATTAATATTTTTCTATCAAATAATCAAAGTGTTCAGAATCACACACATTCACATTGATGTAGAGAAATGAAATATTATAAGTTAGAACTTGTATTCCAATATATTAAATCTTCATACAATTATTTATTTATTTTAAGGAAAATATCTATACAATTATGAACTCAGTTGAACTTACGGAACAACATCATTCGTTTTTGACACCTAAAAAATCAAATATGTTAATTCTATTAACAAATAAAATACTAATAGTCGATTTCATCTGAAAATAAGATAATTGGTTTGAACTTACGTCATTCAGTCTTTTAGAACCTATATAAAAAAAAAAAATTGAAATACTAAACAATGTTTCTTTTAAAATATCATGTGGCCAAGTTGGCTAGGTCATTCCTCTCCTCTCAAAAAAAAAATGCGCCTAATTGCTGGTTAGTGGTTACATATGCATAAATTTTATGATAAGGAAGAAAGTAAACAATTTTTTAAAGCTTGCGTATAAATATGTGTTTTCTTAAAATGATTAACAAAGAAAGAAAATAAACTACGGAATTAAAAAAAAAAATGTGCTTATTTAAAATGATTATCAGAGAAATAAAATGGTACTTATCTTCTAATAAACAGGCTTACGAATAAATATGTGGTATAGTATATTAGTATTAACTAACTAGTTTTATATGACTGTGCTTTAAATCAAACCAAAAAAATGTCTGTCCAGAAAATCATATTCAGCTTATAAATGCTTAATGGTTAATTACCATGTGCACAAGTAAAGTTTTTTCCTATCCTTTTCACCTCTGTTTACTCCTGTAATATACCGGCGCATGGTATTTATGATTATCACACTTGGATTCTCATCCCTGCCTAAAACGACACCTTAATTCACCATCACTGTTCACTTGACAGTGAATGCCACCATACCTACCACAATGACATGAGAATCTGGCTGACACTGTTGAAAATGAGAAAGCTATATAGAACTTGCGTAGAAAAAAGAGTAACTTATTTACTGAATATATAAATGACGATTAAAATTTTAAATATAAAAGTAAAACTTTTTTAAACTCTGAAGGGTGAATCCAAAACAATCTGTATATAAATCCAGCTATCGTTTCATTCAATATATTTACACGTATATATACTATACAAGCCAACATAAAACCAAACCAACTAGTAAAACCTTTCCTAAAAAAAAAAAAAAAGTAAATAAATAAAACACTGAACAAATATAGAAACAGAACATCTTTTGTAATAATTAGGACACAGCATCATCTTTACAACATTATTCAAAAAAACAGCACATACATACAATATCAAGTCTTGCACACACCTTGACTTCACTTCAGGCACCCTTGATACATGAAAACATTCTATGACTACTAAACCTAACAAGTTTTTTTGAGGAATTAGGAGAAACAGAACCAGTTGTTGTCTGATCATGAAATTGAAAACCATTACCAAGACTATCTCCAACAGATTTATGTCTCCTGTGACCAATATTATAATTATCTGAAGCTGAAGCTGGTTGTTGAATTTGAGGGTGGATCTCAGCCATGCTTATGTTGTAGCTTCCTCCTAATGAAATAACCTCATATTGTCGTCTTGTTCTATTTTTCTTGATTGCTTTATATACAAGAGGTAGAAGACCTTCCATAACACTTCTTAGTTCTTATTGTAATAAATCTCTAGAACAAAAATATTATTGCTTATATAGGAAGAAAAATATATGTAAAGAGAGATTAGAGACTGCAAAATGGAGGAAGGAATTTAAGAAGCAGGCTATGAAAGCAAGTTGCTAGATTAGGTGGGTTTCCCTTCATTTTAAATTTCACCTTCTCTGTACCTTCCGGTCATAAACTTTGACTTTTCAACTTTGTGCTTGACTTAGCTAGCTAATAGGAAGAAGCCACCTGGTACTCCGTCATGGTGCGTGACACGGTTTTTGTTTTTGTTTTTATATATAAGTGCGTGACACTACTATGAGAATTAAATAATTATATTTTGAGAAGAAAAATTTGCTCAAATTTTTAAGATCTTAAACTATTTAAAATAAAATAAATTATCTTTTTGATGGAAATAAATTAAATTATTAAAGTGATAACTTCACTAAACATTTGAAATTTAATGAGTTAAACCTTTGAATGGTTTTTAAATCCTCTTTTGTGTCTTAATTCTTAATTTATGGGGTTTATTTTCGTGGATCAAGTAATATTTGTACTTTTTCCCGTTTGTGAGTTAAGTGCTCATTATTCGTCTAGTAAATTTTTGTTGTTAAGAAAACTTTTAACTATAATTTTATATTATTATTTTTTGAGAAAATAAAATTATATTACATGTCCCTATTTATAAGATATTTGGATCACTTTATATATAGAAGGGCTTATTGTTGAAATAAATCATGTAATATATGCAAAGTTTGAATATAACTTGTAAAAAATAAAACATACATTTTTACTTTTGTAATTTGATATTATTCATATTTTAATCCTTCAAAAATTTAGTCACATAGAAGAAGTCAACGTGGTAGGGAATTGTAACATGGCTACAACCACATGGTTTTTTTTGCAAAAGTGATTTTTTTCGAAGGGGTGAAATAAAAAAAAATGACAAGTTTTTTCTTTAGACATTACGTCCAAAACAATGATCTAGAGGATGAATTTTTTTCATAATTTTTGCGTGCATGTTGGGATGTTAAAATAAGATCTCACCCATAAAATTAGAATTTTCCAACAAATGGATAATTAATTATGATATTTTAAATGGCCAAAAGCTCACAAACGAAAAACAATGGAAACCTCGACCTATAAATTGATTTTTGCAAAGACCTCTATAAAAATGCATAAAAAGGGTCTGAACATTTTCAAAGCATTCTTTAGATACCATGATTTATTTTGGTTTTTTCAACCAAGGCGTGTAAAATTGTCATTTTTTGAGTAAGCATATTTTCACGAGTCAAATTTTGTTCCCCAATTTTGCATAAAAGTTTATAATATTATAAGAAACCTCCACCACAAAATTTTAGAATTTTTAAATGAGGGATGAATTATTTGTGATTATTTGTTTCCCATAATTATGAATTTTTTCAAAAAATCGTAACTAATTTCCTCTCGTTTAAAAACACCAAAATTTTGTGGTGTTGGTCATTATGATGATTTAAACATGCTTACGAAATTATGGAGCAAAGTTTGACTCGTGACTATATGCTTACTCGAAACAAAATTGCGATTTTAAACTTTAGATAAAAAAAATCAAAATAAATCAAGACATCTTCAGAACGCCGAAAAAATTTGCAAATCCTTTATGTGTGTTTTTGTAGAGGTGTCTCCAAACAACCAGCTTAAAATTCAATCTATAGGTAAAAGGTTTCCGTTGTTTTAGTTTTTGAGATGTTGACGCTTTTAAAAGTCATAATTAATGTCTCTTGTGAGAAAATTATAACTTTATGTATCAGACCTTACTTTAACGTCTTAAACATGTTTGCATAAATCATGAAAAATTTGACCTCTAGATCACTTTTATGGACTTTATGTCTATGGGAAAAAATGATCCATTTTTTCTTTATTTTAGTCCCTCAATTAATGTTATGAAAACAAAATGTGTAAAAAAATTGTGAGGAAAAAGATTTGAACGAAAAACGTCACATCATCAAAAAGAAAAAGCAAAATCTTCTACCACATCAACGTCTCTTGAGTTGTAATATGAATCTTACGATTGATTTATATTCTATTATTTAAAATGATAGATAATACTATTGCGATGAACAAACTTGTGATTTTGTTTTGTTTGTCAATTGAAAACAAAGAAATTTTTTTTGCCCTTGATCGAGAACCAAAATTGATAGAGTAACATATTGTCAAGTCCTTGAAGACTACTTTGGTATAAGAAAATATTTTTCATATCCTTTTATTTTCTTTTGTTCATTTGATATTGTTGTATTGTGCGAGAGATCAAAAGTTAAGCAATACAATACATATTTAGTCGTTTGTTAGAGATGAAAATGTTTAAATTATAGCAAAAATTGAAAATATCAAAAACTTGAACATATATAATCAACCATGATGAAACATTGGAGAAGTGGTTAACGAAATTTTAATCCCGACAAGTTTTTTATCCATTAATTTTATCAATCTTAGCATCTTTTAGTTTATGTACATATAAACTTCAAATCCATACTTGGCAACATAAAATTTGTTGAAGGACAAAAATATACAATAAGTCGTGTGGATATGATAATTTAATATACCTTGGTACCATCGTAGCTATCAATCAATCAGTCTTATTAAGAATAATAATATCATTAGATAAAACCATACAAGAAATATTTGGTCTTCTTTTCGCTTGCTAAATAAAAACCCAAATGTCTTACCCCACAATTAAGTTGACCATATGGAACAATATTTCCAGATAGTACCGATAGATGTAGAGGTATGGGGTCCCTCTGGTAGATACTGCATGAGGGAGTGAACTTGTTTAGAGATTTGCCTTTCCACAACATGCTCATCTTTAGATAAGAAATACAATGTCAAATATATCAACAAACTTAGTCAATGTACTTATCTACTCCAAAGTATCTTTCACAAAATTCCAATCCAAATTGTCAGTGGTTTCCTCAAGGTCAATTTTGATCATCATCCAACCTTTAACGTTTATTTACTACTTAAGGAATTAAACACGTCTTGCACCACGTTTATGTTATCCCTGATTTATCTATTATGTACAAAACTGATATGGTAGAGGCCAACATGATACCCAACCACTCTATGATGTCTATAAGGTAAAATCTTCATTGTGGTCTATTAATACGTGCATTACACACGCTAAAGAATGTTTAATCGAGGAAACAACATGCACCTAAAGGATCAATGTAACGAGAGTTTTGCTGAATGCATTTGTATGAGCAGGATTGAAAAAAAAAATCTAGATTATTCTAGCAAAAGAATCTCCAATCACATTGGGATTGATAAAGCATTGTCTTGAGGTTGTCCAAGCCTAAAGCTTTGAATGGACCCATAATTGTACCATATATCTCATATTTGAAGTAAATCACATCAAGCACGGTAGCCTCTTATAGATTGAGACTATGAAAACCTTGATACAAAACATAATGATATATAAACTTGTCTTTAGTGAATAGATATTGTAATACTTTGTTACTAAACTATCCAGATATCCTAGACCAAGTCGCCACCCTTTTATTGAAGCATATCAAAATAATTACTCCTACGTCTGTTATTGGTCATGGGACCCTGGTACCTTATATTCCTATTTTCATGACTGCTAAAAAAATATTTTTTATCCTTCGCACAATATTAAGTATGTCGATTTTATCAAAAATAAATATTGAATCTACATTGACTCGTGTGATAATAAAGTTGTTTAGCAAATATTATTATTCTGAGTATGAAAAGATGGATTTGTCTTTGCATAAGTTGGTCTTTGCAGTTCAAATAATAAACAATAATAGAAAGATTATATTGTCGAAATTAAGGTTCGTTAACTACTCGTCTAGAATCTTTCCTTGATTGATCATATACTCCTTTTAATTCAACTATGTCTTCACACACCCCTCTAACATAACTGCCTAAGAACACGAAATTCACCGCATTAATCAACTTCTGATGCTAAGCAAAATAGTCAATTGATCCAATGACATATGACATAATAGTTGATATGCATGCAAACCTAACCCTATGTCTATGCATTAGTATATGCACATGATTTAATACAAATCCTTTAGATAAAAAACAATGTCTCACACTTTCTAAGTCAAATAATCACTTTCTGTTTACACGACGATAGGCGAATCCAGCTCGTCTAGCGACTCGAGGTCTCTTCAAATGGGAGGAAATACTAGCTCATCCAATAGGTCATCAAAAATGCCTTAATTAGCTAGGTGAAGCCTTACTCACACAACGAATTTGCTCTTGTAATTTTCTCTTAAAATTTATGTAATTCATCGCTTTGAACTCGCTCATGCTCCCTAACAAATGTGCTTTGATTCAGAATCCTTGCTTTTTATCACTTTTGGTCGTTAAGCTAAAAAGCCTATAAAATTGATGGGAAATAGGTAAAAAACAGTTTAACTTGCTTAAAAGTATAAATGTTATATATTGATAATAAATTGGAGTTTTATATATGTATTACTTGCAAAACAAGTTTAACAACTGATATGAAAAGTAATATGACATTGCCACTTATCAATGACTCAACCATAAATTCAAATATATAAAATAAATAAGTATTCAACTGCCTAGGTCTAGATTTCTCGACCCAGAACAACCATTGCTAATTAGTGCCTTTGGGGCATTAGGTAAGAAAGTTAAAAGTACAAAATTTTCATCTAGGACAATGAATTCTTGACTTTCGATAATCTGAATGTACAACCTTTTCATACTTCCAAATTCAATATTTTTACATTGATTTTCTTTACTAGTGCCCAGGGGTACTAGTTCACACTATCCTCATACTATTTTCAAACATCACGTTGCTCCAGAATCATCCACCTTTTGGGTAATCTCCCAACATAAATATTAATCCAGTCCAGATAACACATCAAAAACTTTTACATTTAAAGTTATTTCCAAAAACATTGGAGTTTCAATCCTTAAGCGTAGTCTCGATAGGTCCAGTTTGATCATTTCAATCAATACTCGCATCCTCATGGTCACTTCCCCCTCTTAGGAACATGATCCATGAAAAGACAAGTCAAAATAGCATGGCGATCATATTTTAAATGAGGGGCAAGAAATAAAATACTCTCAGAAAATCCAAATCTCGATGTAAGTTTATTAACGTTTGGTTAAGTCGCTCAATGCATTTGTAGCAACACAAGATGTTATAGCTTAATTTTCTTAGACCGTGAATGGACAAGTTATGTGAAATTATTACATCTTTGACCTATTTGTTTTTATGGATATGCTAACAAGTGTCTCACGTAAGGGCAATTGTTAAAGATTTTAAAATAAAAGTAATTGGTAAGTTTTATGAAGATATATATATATATATATATATATATATATATATATACATATATTTTTTATGTTTTAATATATTGAATACATATTTTTCAAGATAAAATCTCCATATAATTTTTTTAATAAATATTCTAAAAACACTTGCTGGTAACTAACAATTGTTTGTTACAAGATAAAAATAACATCTCAAGATTTTATTTTTGAAATGTACATCTCAAGAAGTTATAAGTTCACACGAATCATACATCGTTATTTTAAACTAGCAAGAGTATCTACATCTCAAAAAAATTGAGCTGCAAGGGTATCTATATTTTTTCTACTCATATTTTGTTGAATCTATATTTTTATTTGTTTTTAAATTTATATCTGAAAAAAAACATTATAATGTTATGAGAAAATTTGTTGCAAATTTTTTTCAACAAAGAGATAGTTGGATTTCAAATTTCTTATTTTTTTTCGTATGTATAGATTTAAATTTTTTTAAAAAATTAAGTTGTCAACGGTAAATTTGTTTAAAAAAAGTCCAACCAAAAGGTAGTTAATTAGTGGCCAACTTTAGAGTTGTTTATATAGATTGGTACTCCCTCCAATCATTTTTAAGTTCCGTTTTGAAGTATTAACACTAAACAAACGAAATGTATTTTTATACCTTTACTTCATATTATACCATTATTTTAATCCACCAATATATTTCTATTTTTTGCACACAATCTCTTTCCAATAAATTTAATATGTTATTTTTTTCTTGTAACAAACAATTGTTAGTTACTATTTTTTTCTCCAACAAATTCCTATTTTTTTATCACACTCTGTTTTTCTCATAAACCATTGTCAATTTTACGATAACGAGAAACAAAATTTGTTTAAAAAAAAACAATCTTTAGTTTTCCAAATAGTATTAATTAGTTATTATTGAAAAAGATAAGAGTAATTGACAAAAAATATAATTGACAAATCATATCTTTAAAATACCAAAACAAAAATTAAATAGAAACGATAAACACATCTTCAAACGACACTTAAAAAAGAAAAAAGAGAATCTTATAAAATTTATAACAAAAAAATAAATTAATAGTATTTTGAATGACTTGCATTATCCTTCAACAAGAGAATTTTTTTTTTCTGACCCTATTTGCAAAAAAAATTTCAAGTCTGACCCACTTTGAAATTTTTTTTCTAAAATGACCCACTTTCATTTTTGGTTTTTTTTTTTTTTGTGTTTTTCTCCATTCCCGCCGTTTCAAATGGCGGGAATGAATGTGGGGCTGACACGTGTCCAACCGTCACAGGCTGACGTGATTGGACCTTTTTTTTTAAATTTTTTTTTCATTCTCGCCAGTCAAAACGGCGGGATTGACTTTTTTTTTTTCCGTTTTTTTTGGCACAACATTTATATATAATTAAAATAAAATAAATGATAAATAAAAATAA
>Ga0315915_1004478_pt1 | contig 17617 bp, 9 predicted proteins | sample MpolbnodulesMG_FD_207738 | JGI IMG/M metagenome (GOLD analysis project Ga0315915, IMG submission 207738) | Medicago polymorpha root nodule microbial communities from Los Angeles, California, United States - branched nodules | ecosystem: Host-associated > Plants > Roots > Nodule | place: USA...
TGGGGGGAACAAAGAAAACGAATTTGGAAAGCAAAAGAATCTTCAAAATCAAGAACGAAACGAAATTACAGGCTGAAAGGAGAATATGACACTGAAACCCTGAAAAAAGGAAAGTGAATTTGATGTGAGAAAATTGGATTTTCTTGAGCTATAAAACTTTGTGTAGAACCCGATCTAGGGGGATCCTTCCTAAAATGATCAATGAATATTTTCTATTGGAATGCCCGCGGTTTTGGTACGGTTATGCTTAGAAACCGCTCTCACAATGCTTGTAATCAAGGGATACAACTTATTTCGTCACATATTTTCAGGGAAGGTAACGGTTGCGCCGAATTGATAGCTAACATGGTCATTCGCATCAGGGCACGGTTTGGTTATTAGTGTTACCTCAAGCTTCCAGGAGGACTTCTTTAGGGACCGTTGTGGAATGCCTAATTACAGGTTTCCTTAGCGGTTGTTTATATCTGTTTTCGTTTATTTTTATTTCTTGTTTTTATCTTTGAGGGTTTTGGCCTAGTCCCCCCTATCTATTTTCCTCTTTTTTTAATAAAATTTTCTTTGAGCATGGCGGCATAAGATGAGGGTTCTTCGAGGTGCCAATCTAGTTGGGATGTCGTCGTTTTCCCTTGATCTGTCTTTGCTCCTGACTTAGAAAAAAAATCATATGAGGAAATTAAAGAGTGATATCACAAATGAGGAAGTTAGTCACACTAATAGAGGGGTAACAAACTATCTATACAAGGGTCTTGTTAACAAGTGTCTTGTTAAGGATTTAAAAATGAAAATAATTGGTAAATTTTATATTTAAAAAGTTATTATTTAAAGTTTCAATACATTGAATGCAGTATTTTCAAAACAAAATTTCTTCATTAAACTTTTTAACAAATGCTCTCGACACTTGTTAACATTTCCCGTTATACAATTATATACAAGGATTAATATACCACTCATCTCTATCTCTAATATTCTCTAAATAAAAACATGTGGCTGTAATCCTTAGGAAAATAAAACATGTGGCTGTAAGAGAGGAACAACTCACTTGTCCTGGTACAGTAGACACATAATTCAAGCATCACTTTCCCTGCACGCGAATTCAAGTTTAAATGAATGGGAAAACCACCAAGTTATCACAACTATATAAGTAATAATTGAAGTGTGTTATATAGCGATTCCTCGTATATAGTACCTACAAAATTCCATAATCACACTAATTGTTAGCAAATGAATAATGACAAATTCTTTTTTTTTAAAAAAGACAAATTCTTATTTATCCGTCAAGAAAAGATACATGTTAAAGTTAATTGTGCTAAGTTAGCATCGATCAAAATAATTTATTTATCTTTCACTATTTATGTTATATTTTTATTGAAAAAAAATTGTATTAATTGGTGCGAATTAAGCATATGTAACTCTATGCATATTTTTCTTGATGGATAATTTGTTTTCACAAATGAATAATGTTAACAATAATTATTTTAACACAATCTTTTTAAAATTTACTCTCTTATTAGATGAAATATATATATGAATCCCACTACTTTATATATGTGATACATTTTCAAAGTGGTAGGGTCTACATAGATTTTATCAAATAAAAGAGTGAGTGTTAGAAATAGTGTGTTAATGTTGAATTGACAAATCCAACCACTATTCATCACGATGTAGATCTAAATGGTGGTGGTGCGATGAGGCCTTCGCATCACCTCACCTCCATCGTCCCTCATCCTATCCGATAGTTCGTCGTTCTAGTTTGGGCTTTCTGTGGTGGGTGGCGGCGTCGTCGACGGTGATTTTGGGATGATGGTTTGCTATTCATTGTGGGTTTTCATAGTTTGTTACTGGTGGCTGGTTTTTTGGGGTGATGGTTTGCTATTCGTGGTGGCTTTTGGGGAGGTTTTTGTGGGTGGTGGTGTTAGTTTTCGTGGAGGTGTTAATGGTGGTTTGTGGTGGTAGATGCGAATCCGCATCTGAATTATGACCATATCCGGATCTGCGTTGTCTTTTGAATTGGCGACCAAGGGAGACGTTTTGGTTGGTAATGTTGGAGTGGTGGTGTTGTTAGTGTGCTGCTGTTTTTGGTGAAGTTTCGAATGGAGGTGATGCAGGGAGTGGTGTTGCTGTCTTGGGTGATGTCCAAGTGGTGGTGATCGATGCAGTCTGCGTGTGGTGATTTTTGTGGTTGTTGGTGATGGGTATCACAAGTGGTGGTTGTTGGTGTTGAGTTGGGAGGCAAAATGTTCACTGTCTCTTTCTTGTGTGGTGGTGAGTTCGAGGGTGTGGTGATGATGATGATGAGGAGCTTGTGGGTTGTGTTGTGTTGGGGGTTTTGTGATTTTCTTCCTTGCGGGTGCTGAGTTTGCGACTGTTAGAATAACACAGGTTGTTTGGTGTTTTTGTGTGGTGGTTATTTCATTATGATCCAGATCTATGTGGAGGAGGTGATGGTGGTGTGAGGTGGTGATGTTGGCCACGTTTTTGGTGGTGTGAGGAGGTGACGGTGGGTCTTCAAAGGTTGGGTTTGATCAGAACCTTATCTTTGGGTTCGACTACTCTGTTATCTGGTCGTTTGTCGATGTGAATCATGGTGTTGCTGCTGTGAAGGTGGATTTTGTTGTTGGGATGGTTGTTGTTGTTGTTGCAAAGGTGAATTCGTTAAGGTGACATCAATTGCTGTTGCGGCGAAGGTTGTTGTTGTTGTTGTTTCAATCGTTATAGTAACCAGTTGGTTTTCAAAGGTTGTTGGTTGTTGTGTTAGTTTTTGACGTTGTTGTTTGGGGGTTGTGTGCGTGCAGTGGAATATGTAGGTGATGGAAGTTGATTGTGTGGCAGCTTGTGACGTTGGTTGAGGGTGTTTTTATGTATGTTGGGTGAGGGTTTTTGTACAACTTTTGTTTTCCTTTGTATATTGCTACTTTACGACTCCTAGTCTAACATTCCTTGTGCGGGTTAGAATTCATTGTGATTTTAATAAATTTCATTTTGGCTTCTTCAAAAAAAAATGTTGAATTGATCTATATACAAAGAAGAATTTAGTAATAGTTATACACAAAATGTACACACTGATTAAACTACTAACTTTTTAGAATGTACTTCAGCTAGTCACTATTGTAAAAAAAATATTAGATTTTAATATTCATTGAATAATTTATGTATTTAGTTTGAAATATAGATCATGTATATCAATTATTCAATGAATTTTAAAAAATATTTACTTATAATAGTGATCGAGGGATTATGTTAAATATGTAATTGGTGTTTATAATTATATATGGAAGGATTGATCTTTGAGTTACATTTTTGGTGGTCTAATATTCCTGTCGTTTGTCTCGGTTTTGTCACCTAGTTTGTAGTTTCTTTGAAATCTTGTTTGCGGATTTGTTTGAATCCTTTTCTTGTACAACTTGTGCCGGTTAGGATTTGATTGCCTTTTTTTCTTCCCGAATATAATAGCATTTTGGCTATGAACAATTTTTTTTAAACTGCAAATAAGGCGAGGCATATGTTACCCTTTGATAAATAAGGGGTAATTTATCCCTAGTGATAAATAAAATTCATTTTTGGAATGAAGCAAATGTATATCACATGTTAAATGAAGGAGATGAAGAAGTATGATGTTCTTGAGATGAAAATGGTAACTGATACTAAGAAAAAATCATATCAGTGAGCCTACAATTTTCCTTGATGAAATGGGAATAATTTATTCCTCATGATGAAAAAGATGTAAATCACATCTTAAATGAAAGAGATAAAGAAGTTTGATGTTTTTAAAATGAAAATGATAATTGATTGTAAAAAAAATGAAAAAAAATAAGATTTTTCATCGAAAAGGGTAATTACCCCAAATCATCAAAAGGTAACGTAGAAAAAACCGCAAAATACTATAAAGCATACAAAGTATTTAATGTGTCATTGAAAAAAAACGATGAGACGGAGAGTGTTTTATTATTCAATGTCATGGAAGATGTGATGCCAAATCATAATACATTCATATATAAAATGATATTTTAGAATTGAGGAATTAGTCACTTTAGTCTTTGAATGAGAAATGAGTAGTTAGTTTAGTCCCTGCATGCAAAGAAATTGCAAAACAGTCCCTGAATGTACATTATGTTGGTCAATTTCAAGAACTAAAGTGACTAATGGAGTCTACATTCAGGGACTAAATTGACTAACAGAGTCCGCATTCAGGGACTAAATTAACTAACAGAGTCTACATTCAGTGACTATTTTGCAATTTATATGCATTCAGGGATTAAAGTGACGACTCTTTCCTATTCAAGGACTAAAGTGACCAATCTCTCTTTTAAAATTCTACTAAAAAATGATAATTTAATTTATAAACATATGTACAATAAAATAAAGATTTAACTTTCCGTAGAGTTTAACTCAATTGTTAGAGAGATTACATTATATATGCAGTGTTGGGGTTCAAACCTCATAAACTCAACTTCTCCATATTAAAAATGTGTGAACTTTAGTCAATAGTCTACTTGACCAATTGATGGTTAAAGAAATCTTAACTTTAATTGTATTTTTTTTTATTGTGTCATGCTAACAACCTTGTTAGGAATTCAAAAAAGGGAATAATTCATGAGTGTTAGGTAGAAAGTTAAATCATTTTTAAAGTTTGCATATGTTGAATATATGTTTTCAAGATAAAATTTTCTTTTTAAATTTATTAATAAGCGTTTTATTTGTTAGCATTTTTTTTGTCTTGCTAAGGAGTGTCTTAAGGGTATTATTTAAGGATTTTTAATTGAAAAAATATTTATTGAAAAAGTCAATTAGCTCAATTTATAATGCATTGAAATCATTAATTTTTATAAAAACTTACTATTTAAGGTTGTCAAAGAGTACCCTTAGAACACCTATAAACATTTTTTTTATTATGTAAGATTTTGTTTTTGTCGGTACAAGAATTTTATAAAATAATATATTGCTTAGTTTTTTTTAATACAGTACAAAAATTATTAAAGGAGTAAAGAGCATTTTTGAATCAAAGCAGAAAAGAGCTAAAAATAGCATGTTCCCATGAAATGCTTTGATTACCTTATTTAGCCTATGTCGAGGAATAAAACATCATTTAGTGTCTTAGAAGATACTATATTTTGATAACATCATTACTCTTTTTGAGCCTGGTAGTGTCCCTCTTCAAGCACGCATACTTTTTCTTTTTCTCTCTGTCTCTTTCCTCATTAGTTTCCCTTTCTCCTTAAGTCCTAAAATATCTAACTCACACTCAAGCACACACATTCACAAACCCTTTATATATACAACACTATGTTGACTCTCTTAACACCAACTCCATCTTCAATTCCCACTTTCCCTTTCTAAACCTTTTTCCATTCTCTCCAACACATACATATATATGTTTACAACTAACAACTCTATCTACTCACACCCTTCCTCTTCCTCCCTCTCACATATCATTGACGAATTCAGAGGGCTCTCATATCATAGGATGTCAGTTTCCAACAAGGACGTGCGGTTAGCTGTGAGTACCCCGAAGAAGCGTGGAGGGAGGAAGAAGTTCAAGGAAACTCGCCACCCGGTGTATAGGGGTGTGAGGAGTAGGAACCTAGATAAATGGGTGTGTGAAATAAGACAGCCTAACAAAAAGACCAAGATTTGGCTAGGAACTTTTCCTACAGCCGAGATGGCAGCTCGGGCCCATGATGTTGCGGCATTGGCACTGAAAGGTGGCGACGCCTGTCTCAACTTTGCAGACTCGGCCTTGACGCTCCCTATTCCCACTACTTGCGAGGCAAAAGATATACAAAAGGCGGCTGCTGAAGCTGCCGAGGCTTTCAGACCAAACAAGACTTTAACTACTAATGATAATATTGACAAGGCTTTAGCTGCCGACACGATAAAGGATCCGCTTATGTTTTGTATGGAAGAGGAAGAAGAAGTGTTGAACATTCCGGAGTCATTGAGAAATATGGCGCTAATGTCCCCTACACATAGCTTGGGGCATGAGTTTGAACATATTGATCATGGAGACTTTCAAGATGATGAGGTGTCACTATGGAGTTTTTCAATTTGATTTGTCTGCTTTACTGTTATTTTTTTCTTCATATAAATTTATTTTTATTTTTGGATTGAAGAATTGAAAATTGTTTGTACTGAACAATTTTTCATTAGTAGTACGGATATTGTATATACATAGTTGAGAATTGAAGATCATTATTTTTCAGCTTTTAGTGAATGTAACTAATCGGGTACAAAGTGCTTTTTCCAAAACAAAAAAAATCAAGTATAAATAAGTTGTCAAAATCGGGATTCTTTTTTAGATCAAATGAGAATTGTAAAATTGAAAATCATAAAATTGCAATCGAAATCGAATGATTTTACTCAATTATTTTTGTGGATGAAAGGAAATAATGATGGATTGAAGATGAAACGATGATGGGTTGAAGGAAAAGATGATGGATTGAAGCGAAGAGACAATCTATTCAGTTAGGTATAGTTGATTTTGAACTGGTGTGAAGAATAAACATAAAAACTTGGTCTTTTATTTATGGAAAAGACTAACTTGTGCCCTTAAAGGCACATGTCAAGAAAACTAAATGTCATTATAAAAAAAATGGTTTTTTGCAGCAACAAATGTCGCTGAGAAAAATACAATGTTGATGACAAATATGCTTTTTCCCAGCAAAAAAAAAGTTGTTGCATGTCGTTGATATAAGTGTTGTTGCGAAAAGTTTGCAAAGACATTTGATGTCGCTGCCACAATTAATGTTTTTACAACAACAATTGTTGTTGCCTTACTTAAAATGCCACAATGACAAATGTCGTTATGATAAAGTAGTTTTGTCAACATCTAAAGTCATTGCAATAAATTACTGTTGGCAACAATACAAATTACTGCTAACTTATGTCATTTAACAAAAATCGAAATACATATTTTAAAAATTACTATCAATCACATTTTTAATTTAAATTGTACTAACTATTCAAAAATAAATAATATTACAATATAAATCACAATATTGTAAATGTCAAATAAAAAAATTATGAAAGAAATATATACACAAATCGCAAGAAACTCTCGTTTTTCCTGCGGAATTGCATGCGGAAATATTCCGCAGGAAAACCTGAGGATTTTGCTGCGGATAATCTGAGTCGCACGAAGTTTCCTGCGGATCCAGTTGCCATAGAAATCCGTAGGTAACTTTTATTATGCTGAGGATTTCCTGCAGAACTCTTGACGAATGTCATTTCATCGTTTCCTTAGGAAATTCCGCAGGTATTGCTGCGGATTTTACTGCAGTTTTTCATATGGCCTTTCCTGTAATTTATTGGTACAGGCTGATTCTCTTACAACCGACTTTCTCTACCATCCTCACTTTCTCTACTCTCTCTTAGTCTACTTAAGCATGGTCTGGTGTACATGGATTCCATGAGTGGTTAACTGTTCGGAAGTAGAATTGATTAATTATTAAAGATAAGATATTTGTACTCTATTGTTTTTCTAATGAGTGTTGCTTCATTTTTGAGCTCGGTGAGCTATATGGTTAACTATGATTTCCCCTTGATAGTGGATTGTCCTTGTGTTCTATGATGCAGTATGAGGTCGTACTATGTTGGTTGTGAGCATAAGGTAGAAGGCAGCTTATGGACATACAGATACAAGCCTACTAAGGTTGTCGAAGTCAACTTTTTTTAAGGCAGTATTTTTGTAATTTGAAAATATGTAGAGTAGCATTTTTGTTTATATCATTTTCGTTAATATGATATTCTAATATATGTTATCTTAACATTTATTTTTAGATATTTGGAGACAATCCCATTATGAAGTAAAAATGTTTATTGCAAGTTTGATTCTTGAGAGAATTTCATGTAATTTGATCTTGTGAAACAATGACTATAGTTGTGAAACAACGACGGTTAATGTTTTATTTGTGTCTATTTTTATGTTATTAATGAATGATCTTGTAACTTTGAATATGTTTATAGTTTGATATGAAATTTGGTTCAATGATATTTTATATTAGTGTTTGTGTATGAAATTTTAGATTAATTTATGAATTCTATATTATATTCATATATAATATGGAGAAACTAAAAAAAAGAAAAAAAATTATATTTAAATGGGTTGAAATGATCTAAATTTTGTTTATTAAATCAAATGACAATATACACTTAAAAACTAAAATGCTTTTTGATAACTTTTTAGCCTTTTATAAGTAGGGTAAACCAATTTAATTAAAAACATTTAAATGGGGTCCCCGACTTAAAATCGGATGAAACATAGATTTAAAATAAAAATAGTTCATTAGGCCGGCCACCTATAAATCAGATATAAAACCGACTTCAAAAGTCATTTTTACCCGAGTGTTTTTTGTACTAGTGATTTTTTTTCGAGGAACTGTACTAGTGATATTTATATTTCTATCATTTATTATTATTATTTTAATAAGACAGCCTATTTTTTGTATTGTTGTTCTATATGATACAAATAAATAAATATAAATCAACAAGAGAGTACACGTATAATATCAAATCATGAAGGTTAAGTAATAAAATGAGAGAAGAAATATATAACACTAAATCACTTCTATCAAAAGGACTTGCTACTTTCCGTCGAAAAAAAAAAGGACTTACTACTACTGTCTATTATCAAACACTAAATTCACTAACCAGTTTTAAATATATAAAGGAATAATCATTATTTCAAGGCTTGCATGAGTGATATTTTTTTTGGAATTAGAGAAGAAATGAGAGATTTGGCTTGAACAAATATTACGGAAATTTAGTTTTGTAGAATGAACTGAACAAAATAAAGCAAAAAGGAGACTCACCCTTGAAGAAGAGCATGGGAAGAAGAAACTGTGAAAATTATGGCTCGAAGGAATAGATTAATAAAATGGAAGAAATTAGAACATGGAAGAAGAAAATCTGAAAAAGTGAAATAAAGTAAGAAAAAAACAAAAGTAAAATAATTGAAAAAGTTGGTGGGGAGGAAAGAAAACGAGTGGAAGGAATAGATTAATATCTCTGGAATACCGCGTTTGTTTTAGGAGAAACTGACGTGAAAGATGAAGGAGCGACAAGCTCATAACTTAACGCGCACTGGTAAAGAAAACGAGTGGAAGGAAGAATGAACTATCTGCAGAAAACCGTGTTTGCTTTCAGAGAAAAGGAGTGTATAGAAGAGTACATTATCTCTAAAATACCGTGTTTGCTTTAAGAAAAACTGACAATAAAGAAGTAGAAGGATAAATAACAGAAAAATGTAATATTTCTTCTATTATATTTTACGTGTCATTTTCTTTCTTATTTTTTTGTTTGTTGTGAGTAGGAGCTACAAATATCTGAAAAATAAAAAAATTTATTTATTTTTTAGTTCTTTTTCTAATGCAAGTATAACAAAATTAAAATTCATTTAACATTGTCCCGAGTTCAAGACTTATAAATAGAAAAAAGATAGTTAAGAGGAGAGTGATTATTAAAAATGACCAATTAAATTTTTTTAGTGGAGATTAATCACTGATAAAGAAGATGAATACTTCACACCGATAACATGGTTATTAAAGAGAGTTTAAAGTAATGTTCGTTATTGTTTGGTTAAAATCATCTTTGTGTACTTATTGAAAAAAGAGAGTGTGTGAAATGAAATACCGTAAATTAGTTTTTAAGTGTTGTTTTGTATGAAAGATATTATTATTTGTTGTTTTTTCAAAGTTTAATACAATATCAAATTAAAATATATTATACCAGTTTATTGCACCGACAAAAATATGTATAATCAGATAAAAAATAATTAAGAGAAATATAGAAAAAGACAAATAATTATTGAAATAATAAAAATGTGGATGAATAGAGTACTAAACAGTTAAAACTATATTAAAAAATATTTTCATAAAAAACGAATTTATGAGTTTTTTTTAGTATAATAAATAAGTGAGAGTAGTCACTTTAGTTCCTGAATGCAGATAAATTGCAAAACAATCCCTGAATGTAGACTATGTTATTCAATTTAGTCCCTAAATGTGCAGACTCTGTTAGTCAATTTAGTCCTTGAATGTATACTCAGTTAGTAGTCACTTTAGTCCCTGAAATTGATCAACAGAGTTTACATTCAGGTTTTATTTTGCAATTTCTCTGCATTCGGGGATTAAAGTGATTATTCATTTTCCGTTCGGTGACTAAAATGACTAATTCTCCAATAAATATCTATAACAGAATTATTAAAGAAATAGAGCTAAATATTTTATTTTTGGATGAACAACGAATTAAAGTGAAAAGACAAAAAACATGGGCTCCATAACCAATTCTTTTCTCCATTTGGGTGAGTGAGAAGCACACGCTAGAAAACTTATGGGGTCAGTCACAGTGATTTTCTCACATAGCAACAACACTAAAGTCCTTGTCCAGCATAAAAAAAAAACACTAAAAGTCCCTGTCAAAGAAAAAAACAACAATAAAATATTTTCCTGTTTTAAAAATTATTAGAATATGTGTATAAATAAAAAAAAGACATCGCTGTAAAATATAATAATAACATAATTATCAATTTCACAACGATAAATACTATGATTAACTAAATTTTACAATAGTTAAAATTATATATTTATCAATTTTTCTTAACATCTCAACCATAAAATATGAAAGATTGAATTTGACGGTTGTACGTTATATATATATACAAAATATTATATATGAGTTGAAGACAAACGAACAACTGCACCACTAAACCTTTTCAAATGACAAAACTAATCCTTATATATTTTAAAAATACAAAATTTCCAATTAAACTGTGTGTATCTCTTTGGTACGAATTGGTCATTGTAGTATGGGCCGGTGTATTCTGTTCTTTAATGTATGGGGCTAGAATTTTTGCTGTCCCACGTTACGTTGAAAAGAATAAAGACAATCTATATTTGGGTGGCTAGTTTATGGTAATTACCGGTCTATTCAATCAGTAATTCTTTTTTTCTTTTACATTGATATAGTTTCACAAGAAAAATAAAAAATGCCAGATATACACACACGTATACTTAAAAAATCATATCGTTCACCCTTCACATTACAATTATGTGATATAAAAACATCAAATAAAATACCACATACCTCAAGTCCCTTTCTTGACTCCACTTAAGGTATAAATGGTGGGAAGTTGGTGAAATAAAATGATGTTGGACTCGTGGCAGGCAAAACAGTACCATGCACAATAGTAGCAACAACATCCTGCTTGCAAAATTTACGTGTAAGTGACCTTCCACTCGTCCCATACTCATCCCCATAGCCACAAAACCCATATCTGCTTCCATGCCAGTCATCATATCCAATTCCTTCCCTGTCATTGCGTGAAAACACGGAACCATACCTGTCGTATCTCTTCCTCCTTGACGCTTGAAAATCTGATCGGATCGCTTTTCAACTTCTTGACCTAACCCCATACCATTCCCCATTGAATCTTTAAACAAAATTGAAGATGATCAATTTTCTAGAAGCATCGCGCATGCAAATGACGCTCTAATTAATTGCCACCATCGAGTCAAAATTAAAATATTTCCGCAATTGTGCCACTTGCATGATTGAAACTGGTCAATAAAAAATTAATATTGTTCTATCCAAATATACATATTTTTTTAGGGGATCCAAATGTTGATATTATTTCCATCCTTCAAATAGATTTTATGCTATCTAAAACTAGTCACGCACACAACGCACTATAGTACTTATACATATATTTTATTTATGAGTACCTTTCTCCATATTTTATTTGATACTATCTCTCTAATTCCATAATAAACAAATAAATAGACCCTAAAAAAAACTCTCTAGTTCTAGGGCTGGCCCTAGGCATAGGCCGGGGGTGCGACGGCCTAGGGCCCTTGCCGATAGGGGGCCCTAAAAATATTTGGATTTTGGGGAGTGTGTATAGCAAGATTTACTGAAAGGCCTAAACATGTTAAAAGGCTGTGCTGAAGCCAGTTAATGTTTATAGCTATTTTGTCTCAATTTACTGTATATACCCCCTTATATACATAGGTTTCTATATACACCCTCCCAATAAAATTTTTAGTTTTTCTTAAAAATGTGCCCAAAAAATTATTATCGAATAAATTAGTGATATTTTTTGGGCCCTTTGTTTCAAATAATGTGCCTCACTAATATTAAATATATTGGTCATATTTATTATCCAAGAAATTGTGAATTTTATAACAAAACAAATTATAAATAAGCCTACTAGAGAAATTAATCTTAACGTTGTCTTTCAAAGGTTCCAAAAACTTAAATTATATCATTATGCTAAATCATGTGAGACGAATTTAGGATCATGTGGCCCACTCATCCTTTTTTGTTTTTTTGTTCTTTTTTGGTAATAAAAAGCGGGAAAAACGAAAAGAAGACTTGATAAAATCATAACAATGAGTTAAAAAAACTTATAAATTATTGTGTAAGGAACCCTTTTCTCATATTATGCTCAAGGCCTGTAAAACTCTAAAAAGAGTCCTATATAGTTCATATGATAATATTCCAAATACAATGAATAGAAACAAATTAACGAGTAATTGATTTCTAAGAATATGTATGTGGATGTAAGAGAGGAACTCAACTGTCTTTGTCAGTATCATTTTCCTTACGCGCGAATTCAAATATCCCTTTCTCTACGCGCCAGTTCGAAGCCTAATAAAAGGAAAAAGTATTGAAATTTTGTCTTACAACCCGATACTTTGTGTATATTTTTTTACTACAAATTATAGTTCATTTTACAAAATTACTGTAACATCCCCCTCAAAAAAATATTGTGGATAATATACATATTTGTTTTATTTTATTTATGGGAACTTTTTTCCATATTTTAACGAAAAATTGATTTCTAAAAGAGTCATATTAACCATTGTGTCATGACACTGATTAAGAATACCAAAAAATCAAAATTATTATTAAAAAATAATTTTTAATTTTTTATAGATTGATTACAAAATTTTCAATGCGATAACTAATATATAATTTGTTTTTTAGTAAATTTATCTAGTGCCTTATAAACATTAGGATTTCCCTTTCTAAAATCATGTGGGGATGCAAGAGAGGAACTCTACTGAAATTTGTTTGAGACCCAAATTACAAGTTATTTTGTAAAAAATTATTATAAATTATACTCCGTCCGTTTTTTTAAGTGTCGTTTGAGTGTGAATTTAGTGTTCTTATTTAACTGTCCATTTGATATTTTAAGGGTACGATTTATCAATTATAATTTTTATCAATTACTCTTATCTTTTTCAGTAAAACTAATTAAGGCTATGTATTTGAAAAACCAAAATTTGTTTTTTGAAACAAAGTTTGTTTGTTTATTTTTTAAGACAAAGTTTGTTTATTGTTATCTTAAAATCAACAATTGTTTGTTATGAAAGAGACAGAATGTGCAAAAAAATAGAAATTTATTGGAGAAAAAGATAGTAGTTAACAATTGTTTGATACGAGATAAAGATAATATATTAAATTTATTGGAAATAGAAAGTGTGTGCAAAAAATATATGAATATATTGGTGGATCAAAATAAGGATATAATAGGAAGTAAATGTGCAAAAATATACTTCGCTAATTTAGTATTAATATTTCAAAACGACACTTAAAAAATAACGGAGGAAGTAGTTCATTTTACAACATCATTGTAACATACTATTTATTATTATTTTTTCTTTCAGTTTTTTTAATTTGTCTTTCTTAATGCATTAAAATAAAGATAATTTTATAAAATGCTATAACCTATAATTTATATTTCTCATACAAAATTTATTATATTTTTTAATTTGCATGATATTGACATAGCGATTTATACTTTGAAACAGGAGCAATTCTTTCTTGGTCAAAAACACAAATAAAAAATGTTTAGACATACACATATAATTGAAAAAAATTAAAGAAAAAATAATTGAATGATATAACTAAATTATTTTTTATTTTTTTCTCTATTTATGTAAGTGTGTCCAAACCTTTTTTATTTGTATTTATGTTCAAGCAAGTCTTTCTCTCGAAACAGATGTAGTAATAATTGGCTAGAGTTGAAGGATGACTTCATGCGTTCCGTGTTAGAATTTCATCGAAACGGCAGGTTAACAAAGGGGGTTAATGCAACATTTATTGCTCTCATTCCAAAGGATAGTCCGCAACGGTTAAATGATTTCTGTCCTATATCTTTAGTGGGATGTATGTGAAGTAAATAAAATAGTCACAAGGAACGGGGGTTTGAATTGTGACCCTTTAAAAATTATCCTGTAACTTAAAAAGTAATTCTTAAGTTGAAACTTGGAATAGTTAAGTTACTAACAGACTTCAAAACGTTCTGATGTCTGAGTACAAAAACAAATTAATAAAGTAAATGTGTTTGCGTATGTTTGTGTTTGCAGTAAGTAAAGAGTATAGGGAAGAGAGAATCAACACACAGAGATTTATAGTGGTTCACTCAATGTGGGTTAGTCCATTCCTCACAATCTTGTGAGAGTTTCCACTATGATGCTTGAGATAACCTCTCAAATCCTGCACCTTACAATCTATACTCACTTAAACACTTACAACTTTGTATTCTCTAAGCCTCAGCAGGCTTGCACCTTGTTTCTAAGTTACCTACTTAGACTTGTACAACTCTTGCTCAAACTAACACTTTAGTACCCCTAAAGTTAGATGAGACTTTGATTACAATTTGTGAGAAGTTTGAATATTTGAGAATCAAACAGAAGAGGGGGAAGAAGAAGTTATCTTTAAAAGAGATAACAAAGAGAATTGATTTACACTACAAAGAAGGTAAAAAGAGCCTTCAGTGATGATCAATTTAATTGCAAGAGCTTCAAACACTCTTTGTTGTTTTCTTGTATGCTTTGCAATGGTGCAAGTAATGATGAGCCTTTGATCACTATTTATAGAGTTTTTGGGCTTATATAGTCGTTGTAGGGTGTCCAATGGTCTTTTGCCACGTGTCCTGGGCCCCACAAACTTTTACTTGAAAATCTGGATGAACATTCTGACCATCAGAATGTTGTTGTGTTTTCCAAGATGAACGTCAGAATGTTGCTGTGTTCTTCATCAGAATGTTGATATTCATGATGTTCTTCATCTGGGTTCATCAATGATGAATGTATGATGAGTTTCTAGGCTTGTTCAATGCGCGACATAAGATTTGTTAGGCTTTATCCACAAAAAGTAACTTCTACATATGCATCCAAAAGTTGCTGGAAAAGTTAGGATAAAGTTGAACCAAATCTGCCTTGGACATTGTGCAGGAGAGTGAGGATAGTGGATCTGCAGCTTTAGGCCCATGTTTCTAGGAGATTTGCTTGATTCTGATCAGATGACATGTCTATCTTTGAGCAAGATCTCCTTTTGCTTTGCTTGCTAACTTTTCACCAACTACATTGTTCATAGTTAGAAGCATGTGCAGAGATGAACATTCTGACCTTCAGAATGTTCCTTTTGTTCTTACTCTAGGATGACTTGTAAGACTTACTTTTAATGTAATCAATCCTAATAGTAAATACACAACTGAAGTGCAGTAATTGCAACATCTAGGATAATATTCTCATTGGAATATTCTTAATACTTTAATGTTCATAGTCTTTGATGTGATCCAACATTCACAAAAATACAAAACTAAAATTACAACCTTAGATGAACATTAAAGATCCTTTAGACATAGTTCCTTGTCCATTTCATTATTGTTGATAGATCCATGCAGATGTACTTTACTGGAACTTTTATTCATGTCATGTGTACTTGCATGTTCTTCACGTTCTTGATGAATCTGGGTTTGCTTATGAACACCCTTCTGAACTTCCATCAGAACGTTCTGATCAACATTCTGAACTAACTTTCTGATCTTCAAAATTAGTTCATGAATTCAATGTCCTTTGATTTCTTGTATCTTGGTATGATTTAAAACTTGTTCCTGTCTTAGTAAAAACACTCAAGAGCACAAGTTAAATACCAAGGAATTAATCAAAGTCCATTTAATCCTTAATCATTAAAGTTTATTATCTTTAGAAATTAATTAGGGATTTTGCCTTAACAGTATGCATAAAGTTTTGGCGAAGATTCTTGTAAATAAACTTCGCGTAGTTATAGGAAGTGTGATTTCAGATACCCTGTCAGCTTTTGTTAAGGGTATCCAGATTTTGGATGGGTTTTTGGTGGCGAATGAGGCGGTGGATGAGGCGCGTCGTCTGCATAAGGAAATGTTGCTCTTTAAAGTCGATTTTGAAAAGGCTTATGATTCAATTGATTTAAATTATCTGGATAACGTGATGCATAAAATAAATTTTCCGACTCTCTGGCGGAAATGGATGTCTGAATGTATCGGAATGGCCACAACGTCAGTGTTGGTTAACGGGTGTCCTATGGAAGAATTTCCTATGGAGAGAGGACTTCGACAAGGTGATATGTTGTCTCTGTTTCTTTTTTTACTGGCGGCCGAAGGTTTTAATGTTCTCATGTGTTCGTTAAAAGAGGCGGGGCTGTTCCGTGGGTATCTTGTGGGACATGATAATGAGCTTTGTCTTTCTCATCTTCAATTTTCTGACAACACTTTCATCATTGGTGAAAAGAGTTGGTCCAATGTGCGTTCTATACGGGCTGTGTTAATGATTTTTGAACACGTATCAGGCTTTAAGGTGAATTTTAACAAAAGTCTTCTGATAGGAGTTAATGTCTCAGATTCTTGGTTACATGAGGCCGCTTTGGTGATGAATTGTCGTGTGGGAGCATTTCCCTTTGTGTATTTTGGACTGCCTATAGGACGGGATCCTCAGAGGTTGGACTTTTGGAAACCCGTTTTGAACTCTATTGTTTCACGATTGTCGAGCTGGAAAAGCAAATTTCTCTCGTTTGGTGGTCGTCTGATTCTCTTGAAATCTGTCCTCTCTTCGCTTCCGATTAATTTTATTTCTTTCTTCAAGGCCCCCGCAAGTATAATTTCTTCCATCAAATCTTTATTTAAAAATTTCTTTTGCGAGGGTGGTGAGGACTTTAGGAAAATTGCTTGGGTGGATTGGAACTCTGTTTGTTTATCGAGGGAGGAGTTTAATATTTCTCTTTAGGGGAAGTGGTGTTGGCATATGTTGGTTGATAAAGAGGGTTTATGGTATCGGGTCCTAAGGGCTACATAGGGGGAGGAAGGGGGCGACTAAAGGAGGGTGCCCGTGATAGTTCTTTGTGGTGGCGAATGGTTTCTAGCATTCGCGGTGGTGTGGAGTTGGTGGATGGGAGTTGGTTTGAAGATAATGTGTGTCGGGTGGTCGGTGGGGGAGGTAGCACATTTTTTGGGTTAGATAATTGGGTGGGGGGCGTGCCTCTTAGGGTGCGATTTCCCCGCCTATTTGATCTCGAGATTGATAAATTGGTGACGGTGCAGGAGATGGAGAGGAGAGGGTGGGTTGTCAGTGGTGATGCTTGGGTGTGGAGGAGACGTCTCTTGGCGTGGGAGGAAGAGACGGTTTCCGAGTGTGCGCCTCTGTTGTGTAATGTTGTTTTGCAGGACCATGTTGCAACAAAGGGTGTTTCACAATATCACCTATTGAGTTTTGATAATAACAAGGTATTAAAAACCATCAATTGGACTTGCTAAACAATTTGTTCAAGTGTACAGGATCCATAATCAAAGTACTATTCATAA